>ENA-OQAA01000637-OQAA01000637.1-human-gut-metagenome-genome-assembly--contig:-NODE-637-length-22604-cov-1.444899_pt1 | contig 22604 bp, 30 predicted proteins | sample MGYA00242489_ERZ504515 | MGnify/ENA primary metagenome ERZ504515 (study PRJEB26092, sample SAMD00036237) | human gut metagenome | host: Homo sapiens | study: EMG produced TPA metagenomics assembly of... | reverse complement strand
CAAAGCCAACAGACATAGTGACAAAAACTATATATTTGCAGCACAAAATTAATAGAAATGCTCAAGATTATCCTTATAACAATGTTAATAGTTGCTATCTGCATAGCACTATTATCCGTGAAAATTCTTTTTAAGAAGAATGGCCGTTTCCCGAATACCCATGTCAGCGGAAGCAAAGCCATGCGCAAAAGAGGCATCGGATGCGTTCAGTCACAAGACCGGGAAGCACAGAAAGACAACCCGCACGCAATCCCCGAACGGAGAAGTCTGGCCGAAGAAACGAATAACTAACAAAAATGATACTTATTACATTGATTATGAAAAAAGCAAAAAACATCTTGAAAGGTCTGTTAGCACTGGCTATCGTATTCCTGTTCACTCAGTGTACAGAAAATAAGAACACAACTCCCGCCCCGGCTGCTCCTGCTGCAGGAGGAAGTGTGGAAGGCATGAAAATCGCTTATGTGGAAATTGACTCATTAACTGACTAAATACCGTTTCTGGAATGACTTGAACGACTGATGATCCAGAAAGAAGAAAATATCCGTACGACCCTGAACGAAAAGGCAAAAGCTCTGGATGCAGCATGAGAGACTTCCAGAGAAAATATGAAAACAACGGCTTTGTAAGTCAGGAAAGCGCACAGCAACAGCAGGCCCGCCTGATGAAACAGCAGCAGGAACTGCAACAGTTGCAGGAAAAACTCAGCAAAGAACTGGCCGATGAAAACCAGAAGAACAGCCTGCAGCTGAGAGACTCCATCAATCTTTCCTGAAAATCTACAACAAAACTAAGGGATACAGCCTGATCATCAGCAACAGCGGTTTCGATAACCTGTTGTATGCAGACAAAGCTTTCGATATCACTCAGGAAATTGTAGACGGTCTGAACGCACGCTACACTCCGAACCTGAAAAAATAATTTCCAATCCTTTTATATAGACAGACACAGATTTCATGGAGGACATTCTGCTTCCCGGAAATCTGTGTCTGATTGTTTAATCACTTAATCTCCCGAAAATGACACAAGGATACCCCACCCGTAATTTCGGACAACCCACCAAACGGTATTGTCAGACTCTCGATCTGAAAAATGATCCTGAACTCATCAGAACTTATCAGATATACCACAGTGAATCAGAAATGTGGCCGGAAATATTGGAAGGCTTCCACACCATCGGCATTCTGGAAATGGAACTTTACCAGCTGGAGGAACGACTCTTCATGATTGTGGAAACTCCTCTTGACTTTGACTGGGACACAGCCATGGAACGGCTGGCAACGCTTCCCCCGGCAGGCTGAATGGGAAGCTTTCGTTTCGCGCTTCCAGAAATGTTCGCCCGAAGACACGTCGAATGAAAAATGGAAAATGATGACCCGCATTTTCCATATTTATAAGTAAAAAATAACCTGAACAAAAATAACCTCCAAATGTTATAACTAGAAAATAAGTAAAAACTATAACATTTGGGAGTTATGGAAACCTTTGATGAACTGATCTCTTCACCTGAGCCTGTGCTTGTGGACTTTCATGCAGAATGGTGCGCGCCTTGTCAGACAATGGTCAAGGTCTTGAAAAAGATTAAAGACCTGCAAGGAGAAGCTATGCACGTCATCAAGGTTGATATAGACAAGAATCCCTCCGTAGCCTCCCATTTTTTCATTCAGACTATACCACGCTGATTCTTTTTAAGAACGGGAAGCAGGTATGGCGGCAGAGCGGTGTAATCGATCCCGTCAATCTGAACAAGATTATCAATATGTTCAAATAACCTGCCCTTATTTTATCTTTTTCCGGTAATCATCTGCCAGAGCAATCACCCGCTTGACAAAATTATAGGTTTCCGTCCCACGGAAATAACCGTTCTTACATACCGGATCCTGATAAAATTCCTCATTGCTTTTCAGAAGCATATAGTGTGCCACATGATGCTCCCAGACCGTGCTGCTCCGGCCATATTTCTCTGACAAAGCCATCGCATCAGTCACGTGACCGACTCCCGCATTATAGGCAGCCAGAACAAACTTCACCTGCTCGTCCTTGTCTTTTACCTTTCCGAAAGACTGCTGCAAGGCCGTAATATACTTAACCGCTGCTTTGACACTTTCCTTCAGGATCCTGTTCTTTCCGGCCGGACTCCGAAAGAACGGGCCGTAGCCGGCATCAACTGCATCAGTCCTTTTGCTCCGGCCCACGACACAGCTTTCGGATCAAAGTTTGATTCCACGTAAGCCAACGACGCAAGCAGACGCCAGTCCCATCCGATTTCTTTGGCATAAGTCCGGAATAGCTGATCGAAATGTGAAATGCGTCCATCCTTTAAAAGACAGAATCCGTGCCATGCGGAACATGCTTGTTAAGTTCAAAGTATCGTTTGGCGCTGGCCTTAAATTCCGGCGAGTTGATATTCTCCTTGTGCCATTTGTCCGCAGCCTGTGCCAGCAGGGGTGAAGACTTCCGGACAGCCCATGAAGCACGCTGGTCGAAACTGATGGCCAGCCTATATTCAGGTTCGGGTAATAGGTACGGTTGATCTTCGCGAGTTCATCCGTAGAAACGGTATAGTCAATCTTGCCTTCTGCCACCCAGGAAATCAGTTCTTCCGCCGAAATACTGTCAGCAGCAATCGTATGGATCTGTATGCCTCCTCCCAGTTCTTTGTCCAGGTTGATCAGACGTTCCTGATACTTTCCGGGCTGTACATATACCTCCTTGCCCACCAGCTGGGTAACATTCTTCAAGGCATCCTTCCCTTTCCGCTGCACCACCACCTGATGAGTGATATTGGCCTCGCCGCAATAAATCACACTGTCTTTCAGGGCATTCGTCACCGGCAGATTATAGGCGATCAGGTCTCCTTCGCCATTCAGAAGCTGACGGACCAGTTCTTCCGTGTTTTTCACGACCTTCAATTTCAGCTTGACGCCCAATGAAGCCGCGAACTGCTGAGCCAGTTCATACTGGAATCCCATCGGTTCACCCCGATAATTGAAATAGGAAGTGGAACCGTTGACCGTCAGTACCACCAGCTCTCCCCGGTCAATGATTTGCGGCAAATCATTCTCCTCACCCGTTTCTTCCGAATGATTCGAACCGGAATGGCAGGCCAGCAGACAGCCTATCAGCAGACACAGACAGCATAACCTCCCCCACTTCATCGGCCGACGATCTTCTCAATATACATTTTCAGGATTTCAATGGCCTTCCGGTTATGACCTCCCTGAGGAATGATCAGGTCGGCAATGCGTTTGGCAGGCTCTATAAATTCCAGGTGCATGGGCTTAAGCACCTTTACATAACGTTCCATCACCGCTTCGGCCGTCCGTCCGCGTTCCACGACATCCCGCTGGATCACCCGAATCAGGCGTTCGTCCGGATCAGCATCCACAAAAATACGCAAGTCCATCAGTTCACACAGTTTCCGGTCGCTCAAAGCCAGAATCCCTTCAATAATCACCACCTTGCGCGGCTCTACATGGACAGTTTCCGGCTGACGGGTACAGGTCAGGAAAGAATAAACCGGCTGTTCGATCGCCTCTCCGCGACGCAACATCTCGATGTGCTGCGAAAGCAGTTCCCAGTCGAATGCATTCGGATGGTCAAGTTAATGTCCTGACGCTTTTCCACAGGGACATGGCTGCTGTCCTTATAGTATGAATCCAAAGGAAGGATTACCACTTCATCTTTCGACAGACTCTCTACAATCTTTCTCACTACAGTTGTTTTTCCGGAGCCTGTACCTCCTGCAATTCCGATGATAATCATAGCATATTTCAATTATTAATTATACATTTGCAATGTTATACAAAAATACGATAATTCATAAAAAACAACTATGGTCAAGCACATTGTTTTATTCAAATTGAAAGAAATCTCCCTCAGGAGGAAAAACTAGACATCATGAACGTTTCAAAGCAGCCATCGAGGCCCTGCCCTCCAAGATAAGTGTCATCCGGAAGATCTTTGTCGGTCTTAACTGTAATGCCGATGAAAGTGGGACATCTGTCTGGAAAGTGAATTCGACAGCCTGAAAGACGTCAGCTTCTATGCCCAGCACCCCGATCATCTGGCTGCAGCCGGAATCCTGAAAGAGGCCAAGGAAGACCGCGCATGTGTGGATTACGAAGTTTTTTCCTGAAAAATATTTTGGATTTTTTAATTTATAGTCTCTACTTTTGTGGAAACTAAAAAGAAGAAAAGAACCATTGATTTTTACAGCTACACATCATCACCACCATCATCATTACCTAACGAATGAACGGTAGGCTGACGACGCGTGTAGTTAACTGATACAAGAGGCTTGCTGTTATATATTGACGGTAAGCCTCTTTTTTTACATTTAAAATTTCATACTATGCTAAGAATCGCTGTACAATCCAAAGGTCGTCTGTTCGAAGACACAATGACTCTTCTCGCCGAAGCAGACATCAAGCTGTCCACTTCGAAACGTACGTTGCTCACCCAGTCCTCCAACTTTCCGGTAGAGGTGTTGTTCCTGCGTGACGACGATATCCCGCAATGCGTTGCCAGCGGAGTGGCCGATCTGGGAATCGTAGGTGAAAATGAATTCGTAGAACGGGCTGAAGAAGCCGACATCGCCTACCGCCTGGGATTCAGCAAATGCCGCCTCTCACTGGCCATTCCCAAAGAAACAGAATACAACGGACCGGAATGGTTCAACGGAAAGAAAATAGCCACGTCCTATCCGGGCATCCTGCAAAGCTATCTCGAAAAGAACCAGATCAAGGCAGATATCCACGTCATTACCGGATCGGTGGAAATTGCTCCGGGAATCGGACTGGCCGATGCATCTTCGATATCGTAAGTTCCGGATCTACTCTCATCAGCAACAACCTGAAAGAAGTGGAAGTGGTGATGAAAAGCGAAGCCCTGCTCATTGCCAACAAGCAGCTCAGCGAAGAGAAGCAGGAAATCCTGAACGAACTGATCTTCCGCATACAGGCCGTACAGGCAGCTGAAGAAAAGAAATACGTGCTGATGAACGTACCGACCGACAAGATTGATGCCATTCTGGAAGTATTGCCCGGTATCAAAAGCCCGACCATCATGCCGCTGGCCACCGAAGGATGGAGCAGCATTCATACGGTGCTCGACCAGAAACGCTTCTGGGACATTATCGGAAAGCTGAAGGCCATCGGTGCACAAGGCATATTGGTTCTTCCCATCGAAAAAATGATTATCTGACATTTACCTTATTCCATACAACTATGAACATCATCCGATACCCCAATCCCGACGAATGGGATGCATTACTGAAACGTCCGACCTTAAATTCAGAAGACCTGAACGAGACGGTACGCGAAATTCTGAACCGCGTCCGCACGGAAGGCGACAAGGCCGTACGTGACTGCGAAGAACAGTTTGACAAAGTCCGTCTGGACAATCTTCAGGTAACGCCCGAGGAATTTGACGAAGCTGAAAAGCTGACCAGCATCGAACTGAAGGCAGCCATCCTGCTGGCTTTGAATAACATCAAGACTTTCCATTCCGCACAACGCTTTGAAACCAAAAAGGTAACGACACTGCCTGGAGTAACCTGCTGGCAGAAAGCCGTAGCCATTGAGAAGGTGGGACTCTATATACCGGGCGGCATGGCTCCCCTGTTTTCTACGGTACTGATGCTGGCCACACCGGCACAGATTGCCGGATGCAAGGAAATCATCCTTTGCACACCTCCCGACAGAGAAGGCAAAATTCATCCTGCCATTCTGTATGCAGCCAAGGTAGCGGGAGTAACCCGGGTATTCAAGATCGGAGGTGTACAGGCTATCGGTGCCATGGCTTACGGCACCACAACCGTTCCCAAAGTCTACAAGATTTTCGGACCGGGCAACCAGTATGTCACCGCTGCCAAGCAGCAGGTTTCACTCCGGGACGTGGCTATCGACATGCCGGCAGGACCGTCGGAAGTGGCCGTTCTGGCAGATGAAACGGCAAATCCCACTTTCGTTGCCGCCGACCTTCTTTCACAGGCAGAGCACGGAAGAGACAGCCAGTCTCTGCTGATCACAACTTCCGAAAGCCTGTTGGAACAGACGGCTCAGGAAGTGGAACGCCAGCTGCAGGCACTCCCGCGCAAGGAAATAGCTTCCTGTTCACTGGATCACAGCAAACTGATTCTGGTGAAGAACACGGAAGAAGCCCTGCAAATGGTGAACCGTTACGCTCCAGAACACTGATCATCGAAACCAGAGACTACGCAGAACTCGCAGAAAAGGTAGTCAATGCAGGATCCGTATTTCTGGGTTCCTACTCTCCCGAAAGTGCAGGCGACTATGCATCAGGCACGAACCACACGCTTCCGACCAACGGTTATGCCCGCGCTTACAGCGGTGTAAGTCTGGACAGCTTTATCCGGAAGATCACTTTCCAGGAAGTAACTCAGGAAGGAATCCGTACCATCGGCCCGGCTATTGAGATCATGGCTGCCAATGAATATTTGGATGCACACAAGAATGCGATTACCGTACGTTTAACAGACAAAAAATAAATCATGAAAGACTTGCAAGACTGGTGCGTCCGAACATCCTCGCCCTGAAGCCGTATTCATCTGCACGCGATGAATACAAAGGCATTGAGGCTTCCGTGTTTCTGGACGCCAACGAAAATCCTTATAACAATCCCAACAACCGTTATCCGGATCCGTTGCAGAATGAGCTGAAAGCCTGATCGCACCGATTAAAGGAGTGCGTGAGGAACAGATCTTCCTGGGTAACGGAAGCGATGAAGGCATTGACCTGGTCTACCGCATCTTCTGCCGTCCGGGAACAGACAATGTGGTAGCCATCGACCCGACTTACGGCATGTATCAGGTTTGTGCCGACATCAACGATGTGGAATACCGTAAAGTAAAGCTTGACGAGCATTTCCAGTTCAAGGCAGCAGACCTGCTGGCTGCAGCCGACGAGCAGACCAAACTGATGTTTCTCTGTTCGCCCAACAACCCGACCGGCAACGATCTGAGCCACGAGGAAATCCTGACACTGCTCCGGCAGTTCCAGGGAATTGTCATCGTCGACGAAGCCTATGCAGACTTTTCCGAGGCTCCGTCTTTCCTGTCCCGGCTGGACGAGTTTCCCAATCTGATCGTGCTTCAGACTTTTTCCAAAGCCTGGGGATGTGCAGCAATCCGACTGGGCATGGCCTTTGCCAGCCCCGAAATCATCGGACTGATGAACAAGATCAAATATCCCTACAACGTCAACCGCCTTACCCAGCAGGAAGCCATCCATATGCTGTACAAGCATCCGCAAGTGCTGCAATGGATCAAATCCCTGCAGGAAGAACGTACCCGCATGATGGAAGAATTCCGGAAACTGCCTTGCTGCCAGACCATCTTCCCTACGGATGCCAATTTCTTCCTGACGCGGGTAACGGACGCCAATGCCATCTATAATTACCTGGTTCATCAGGGAATCATCGTGCGCAACCGTACACACGTCAGCCTCTGTCACGACTGTCTGCGAATCACCATCGGAACGCGGCCGGAAAACAACGCCCTGCTGGAAGCATTGAGAGAATATAAAGCCTAGAACAACGCCTATGAAAAAAGTCTTATTCATCGACCGCGACGGAACACTTGTCATCGAACCGCCCATAGACTATCAGCTGGATGCCTTCGAAAAACTGGAATTCTATCCGAAGGTGTTCCGCAATCTCTACTTCATCCGGCATAAACTGGACTTCGAGTTTGTCATGGTGACCAATCAGGATGGACTGGGGACTCCGTCTTTTCCCGAAACAGACTTCTGGCCCGTGCACAACCTGATCATGAAGAGTCTGGAAAACGAAGGCATTACTTTCGACCGGGTGCTGATCGACCGGAGCTTCCCCGAGGACAACGCGCCGACCCGGAAACCGCGCACGGGCATGCTGACCGACTACCTCAACAATCCGGAATACGACCTGAGTGCCAGCTTTGTGATTGGCGACCGGGCAACCGACGTGGAACTGGCCCGGAACCTGGGCTGCAAGGCCATCCTCCTGCAGGACAACAAGGATCTGCTGAAGGAAAAGGATCTGGAGGATGTATGCGTGCTGGCCACCCGCGACTGGGACCGCGTGGCTGAATTCCTCTTTGCCGGAGAACGGATTGCGGAAGAACGCCGGACTACCAGGGAAACAGACATCTATATCCGCGTCAATCTGGACGGAAACGGAACCTGCGACATCCATACCGGACTGGGATTCTTCGACCACATGCTCGAACAGATCGGCAAACACGGAGGCATGGATCTGACCATTCACACGAAAGGAGATCTGGAAGTGGACGAACACCACACCATCGAAGATACGGCCATCTGCCTGGGAAGCTGCCTCCGAAAGGCACTGGGTGACAAGCGGGGCATCGAACGATACGGCTTCTGCCTGCCCATGGACGACTGTCTCTGCCAGGTGGCACTCGATTTCGGAGGACGTGCATGGCTTGTCTGGGATGCTGAATTCAAACGGGAACGCATCGGAGACATGCGACCGAAATGTTCCTTCATTTCTTCAAGTCGTTCAGCGACGCCGCAGCCATGAACCTGAATATCCAGGCGAGCGGCACTAACGAGCACCACAAGATTGAAGGCATCTTCAAGGCTCTGGCCCGAAGCATCCGGATGGCTGCCCGAAGGGATATCCACCATTACGAAATTCCTTCCAGCAAAGGCTGCATCTGACACAGCCTCCAACAGAAATGCCGGTTACGCATGTGAAAGGACCTGTGCGTAACCGGCATTTCTGTTTTCCTTTCATCACCCGGAAGACTTCTGCATTCAGAAAAAGCCGCCGGGCTTTTTAAAAAACGTTTCGGCATTTCAGGGAAAAGAATTCGGGCTTTTCATCAAAAGAATTCGACGTTTTTTTCCGGCCGGAATCGTGCGGTCATTGAAGCCGAATCGAGCGGTCGTTGGGGCTCAATCGTGCGGTCGTTGCGGCCCGATCGAGCGGTCGTTTTTTTTGCATTGACCAGTCAATGCGAAGGTATCGTGCAGTCACTTCCCGTCCTTCATTCAGAAGAGGTCCAGCTCTCTGGCTACCCGGCACGCTTCGATGGAATTACTCACCCGAAGTTTCTTCAGAATCTCCTGCCGGTGCCGGCTGACCGTATTCACGCTGATGGAAAGCTGTTCGGCAATGGTCTTGCTCATCATTCCCTGATCAATCAGCCGGAGCACCTGCTTCTCCCTCTCGGTCAGGATACTTCCTGCATGGCATTTTTCCAGTCTTCTGACTTGTCCCGTCACCGCATGTACCACCACACAACCTTCCGGAAACTCCGTAAGCAACGGGTTATACAGGCACAGGGCAAGCCACAAGCCACGGTCCCAGGGAGCGGTACATAAAACATCCGATGCAATGCAGGCTGATAATTGCCCGAAGCATCCCGCATTCTCAGACGGCTTGACAGATAATAATCCTTCCGGTTCTTCTCCGGAAGACGGCTGATCCAATGAAGAAAACGCAGCTCCTGCAAATACTTCTCATGCAAGTCGTCCGGATGGATCAGGCGGAGGATATTCTCTTCCCAGATGGAATCCACCTGCTCAGCAGAAACGCTGCCGGCCAGTCCCAGCGTCCGGGCAAAGCCGCCATAATAGATATAACTGAAGTCCGAACGCATATCGCTCAACACGGCAACAGCATTCTCCATCACCGCATACCCCCGCGCAATGCCTTTGTACATTTCGAGTTCTTCCTGATACGCGGCCTTTCCCCGAGGAATAAAATCCTGCTTCAACAACTTTCTGTTCAGTTTATCTACAATGTCCATACCGATAAAATGGTTATTAATAATCATTGCACGTCCTGCTTCAGGATGCTACCTTTGCAAAAGTAATCAAAAAAGAATCATAATTCAGACTAACCAACAAGCAAGATGAAAAAACTGTTAGCAGGTGCTGCCTTGCTGCTGTCCTTACAGACCGGCATGGACACAGTCACTGGAAAAAATGCAAATGGTTCAACGAACCGGAACAATGGGAAATCAAAGACAAGACACTTTCCCTGTTCGTCACTCCGCAAAGCGACTACTGGCGTATCTCACATTATGGATTTACCATAGACGACGCACCTTTTTACTATGCAACCTACGGAGGGGAATTCGAAGCGAAGGTAAAGATTACCGGAGACTATCAGGCCCGTTTCGACCAGGCCGGCATCATGATCCGTATCGACCACAAGAACTACATCAAGGCCGGTATTGAGTTTGTAGACGGGAAATATAACCTGAGCACCGTTGTCACCCACAATACATCAGACTGGAGTGTCATCACCCTGGAAAAAGCCGTTCCCTATATCTGGATCAAAGCGGTCAGACGGCTCGATGCGGTGGAAATCTTCTATTCATTCGATGACAAGAACTATACACTGATGCGGAATGCCTGGTCCAGGACAACACACCTGTGCAGGTGGGACTGATGGCTGCCTGCCCGGACGGAAAAGGATTCAAGGCTACTTTCGAACATTTCAAGGTGAAACACCTGCCCGATCAGCGCAGACTGGAATGGCTGAGAAAAAACGCTGAATAGCGTATCGCAGCCTCCCGGCCGGAACTTACTCCATGACGTTCCTCTGCTTGTCGGAGGGACGCTTCATGGAACGGATCAAGGTTTTGGTGTCCTTGTCCACCCGACAGGATTCCACAATCTTCTGTAATATCTTGTTATAGGTAAAGGTGTCCAGCGAATTGTTTTTCAGATACTCCATGGTACGTTCCGGAAACTTGACGAAACAGACGGACAGGGCCCAGGCTACTGCCATCTTTACATAATAGCCTTCGTGACGGATGGAATCATAACAGGCCAAGAGTTCCTCCAGATGGGCTTCATCGACAAAATAACTCATTGACATGACTACGCCGAAACGCACTTCATATTCTCCGTCCGCATTCATCCATTGTTTCAGATATTCCCACAGACGTCCGGCATGACGGTCCACAAAACGCTGTCCTCCCGCGAACTTGAATGTGTCGCACACAGACCAGCTGTTGATCATCCAGACAAAACAAGTCACCCGATGCAGATAGACTTCCAGGTCTTCGTCGGGGCGAATGCATCCGAGCACCATCCCATAGAGCATACGCTCTTCCATATAGAACGTGTCCGACGTTTCCAGAAAACGTTCCCAGTCTGTCCGGGCAATACGGGCTGCCAGCCTGCGAAGATCCGGGACACGTATGCCCAGCACATGCTCTACGCCGGGATTCAGGCTTTCGGTAAACGGCTTGTTTCCCTTTTCCGCCAGTTCCAGCAGATGCTCCTTGATGGTGAGATCATCCAACGTATAAGTTTCATTTCGCTTCATCTTTAAAAATCTCCGCAAAAGTAATAACAATTCAGATACGGCATACCCGTGCCGGGACAAAATATCTGTCCGGCAGTCTGCCGTCCGGACGAAAGGTTCATCCCCCGTCCGGACGAAAGACTTCCGGCTAGAACCGTCCGCCGCCGAGCGAGCGGTAAAGCATCGCATGCAGCTGACAGTAGGCTATATTCAGTTCAATACGTTCCAGCTCGCAGTCCAGATAACGTTCATCGGCTGAAAGCACATCCAGATAACCGGCGAATCCCGTCTTGAACAATTCATTGGCATTATAGATGGAACGGTGATGAATGCGGCTTTCTTCCTTCTTCAAAGCCTTCCGCTGATTCATCTGCTCAGAAGCCGTCATCAGGTTCACCACCTCCTGATAAGCCGCAGGGCCGTATCGTGGTAACCGAGCAATGCTATCCGCTGGCGGCTCTTTGCTTCCTGCCAGAGGCTGCGCAGCTCGTTACGCCGGAAAACCGGTGCGTGATTCCTGCTGCAAGGTTGTAGACCAGCGAAGCGGGAGAAGAAAACCATTTTTCAAGACTGAACGCATTGAATCCTCCCCCTCCTCCGATCACCAGTGAAGGAAAGAAAGCCTTACGCGCCGCAGACACATCCGACTTGCTGGCCAGCAGTTCAAACTCTGCTGCACGCACGTCCGGACGGTTCCGGAGCAACTGTGCCGGAATACCGACATCGGCCGGGAAACTGTATTCGGAAACTTCCTCAAAAGTGGAACGCCGGATCTCGAAAGGAAGCTTGCCCAGCAAAAGCGCCATCGCCCGTTCTGCCTCGGCAATCTGCTGTTCGGTATCCAGCAGCATCTCTTCCAGTTTCAGGCGACGCGAACGGAACTGGTCAACGGAAAGACGGGAAACTTCTCCTTCTTTCATCAGTTCATTCGTCAGCAAATACGACTCACGAGTCTTATTGATTGCTCCCTTCAGGACAGAACGTTTCTTATCCAGTCCCACCAGGTTGTAATATTGCAAGGCCACTTCCGAAATCATCATGGTACGGGCCAGTTCCTGTGCCTCGACAGATTTCATCCAGCGTGCGGCAGCAGCCCGCTTGCGGTCTGTCAGTTTGCCCCAGATATCTGCCTCCCAGCTGAAGTTCAGTCCGAGGTTCAAGTCTTTATAAGGATCAGGGATATGTTTGTCTTTGGCCAGATCCGGCGTGTTGGTCGTGCTGTTTCCCACACCGTCCATCGTATATTCTCCAAAGCGCTGGATGCCTCCGGCCAGCCCCAATGAAACTTCAGGCAGCAAGGCTCCTTTCCCGACACGCAACTGGGCACGGGCAATGGATACCTGTTCCACGGCCTGCAGGAAAGACGGATTCCGGAGCAAGGCCGTATCAATGTAGGCTTTCAGATAGTCATCCGGGAAGAAAGCTTTCCAGGAAAGCGTGGCTACCGTCACCGTATCTGTATCTTCCGTATACATCTCCGGAAGCCGGACAGCTTCGTCCGGTGTCAGGGAAGGTGCCTTGCACCCTCCCATCACCGACAGCCCCATGGCTGCAATCAGAACATATTTCAATTAGTCTTCGATCATCTTCATACTGAACTTATTGCGGCTTAACCGAGCCGACAGTGTTTCAAAAATCAAATACAATCCGGGAACCAGGAAAATACCGACAACGGTTCCGATAAACATACCTCCGGCTGCTGCCGTACCAATGGAACGGTTACCCAAAGCACCTGCGCCGCTAGCCATCAGCAACGGAATCAGTCCGCAGATAAAGGCAAACGAGGTCATCAGGATGGGGCGCAGACGGCTGACAGCTCCCTTCACGGCTGCATCGAAGGCGGACAGGCCCTGATGACGGAACTGATTGGCCATCTCGACAATCAGAATGGCATTCTTTCCAAGCAGACCGATCAGCATGACCAGGGCAACCTGTGCATAGATGTTGTTTTCAAGTCCGGCCAGCTGCAGGAAGAAATAAGAGCCGAAAACACCCGCCGGCAAAGAAGGATGACGGACAGGGGCAGCAGCAGATTCTCATACTGGGCAGCCAGCAACAAATAAACAAACAAAAGACAGATACCGAAGATCAGGAATGTCTGTCCGCCGGAATCTTTTTCTTCACGCGTAACACCTGACCATTCCACATCGTATCCGCGGGGAAGCACTTCCTTGCAGATTTCCTCTACCACACGGATCACATCACCCGTACTGACTCCCGGCTCTCCTTCACCGGTGATCAGTGCCGAGGTAAACATGTTATAACGGGTGATCTGGCTGGGGCCGTATACGCGATCCATGGTCATGAAGTTGGAATAAGGCACCACATTGCCGTCATTGTTCTTTGGCATACAGGCGGTAAAGGTCTTCGGGCTTCATACGGTATTCGGGAGAAGCCTGAATCATTACCTTATACATCTGACCGAAACGGATGAAGTTGGACGAATAGAAACTTCCGATATATGCCTGCAAAGTCTCCATCGACTTGTCCAGATCAACTCCCAGCTTGGCGGCTTGGCCAGATCCACCTTCAGCATATATTGCGGAAAGTTCGGATTGAAGCCGGAAGTTACACCGCGAAGGCGCGGATCAGCATTCAGTTTCTCCACCAGACGGTCGGCTACTTCAGCAAACTCGTGGAAGTCGCCTGCCGTCTTGTCCTGCAAACGCAGCTCAAAACCGCTCGCATTACCAAAGCCCGGAACCGAAGGAGGAAGAAAGAACTGAATATCCGCATCCTTGATATGCGAAGTACGGTCCTTGTACACCTGTAGAAGTTCGTTTACTCCCTGTTCACGTTCGCTCCAGGGTTTCAGGTTGATCATTCCCATTCCGTAGCTGGCACCTTCCGTTTCTGTCATCAGACTGTAACCTGCCAGAGTGGATATACTTTCAATCTCATCGAAGGGCAACAGGGCTGCCTGAATCTCATTCAATACTTTTTCACTGCGTTCCACAGTCGCTCCCGGAGGGGCATCCACATTTACATACACCATTCCCTGGTCTTCGTTGGGAATAAATCCGGTAGGCAAGATCAGATTCATGCCGTAAGTTGCCAGCAAAAAGATCACGAGTGTGGCGTAAGTGAAGAATTTACGTCCAGGTATTTGTGCAGTCCCAGATCGTAACGCCGCTCGAAACGGTCATATCCCCGGTTAAACACGACAAAGAACTTGCGCAGCCAGACTGCTTTCTTCTTACCTTTTCCGGCAGGACGGAGAAGCAGGGCACACAGGGCCGGTGAAAGAGTCAGGGCATTGACTCCCGAGATGACAATGGCTACGGCCAGCGTCAGAGAGAACTGACGATAGAAGATACCGACCGTACCTTCCATAAAACCTACCGGCACAAACACAGCCGACATTACCAGAGTAATGGCCACAATCGCACCACCGATTTCTTTCATGGCAGCCACAGAAGCCTTATAAGGAGAAGTTTTTCCTCGTGCATCTTTACATGGACTGCCTCCACCACCACGATGGCATTGTCCACCACAATACCGATGGCAAGCACAAGTGCGAAAAGAGTCAGCATGTTGACGGAGAAACCGAGCAACTGCATGAAGAAGAAGGTACCGACCAGCGACACCGGAACGGCAATGGCCGGGATCAGGGTCGAACGGAAATCCTGCAAGAAGATATATACAACGATGAATACAAGCAGGAAGGCTTCCAGCAGGGTCTTCAGAACCGACTGGATGGATGCATCGAGAAAACGGGAAACATCATAGGCAATGTTGTAATCCATACCAGGTGCAAAGCTGCTTTCCTTGATTTCCTCCATGCGCTGCTTGATGTTCTGGATGACTTCACGGGCATTAGACCCCGGACGCTGCTTGATCATGATGGAGGCCGACGGACGTCCGTCAGTCATTGAATCATGTTATAGTCTTCTGAATCAACTCTATCTGAGCCACGCTCGTTCAGCCTCAGCAGCGAACCGTCAGGCATGGCCTTCAACACAATTTCACCGTATTCTTCAGGCGTACTGAATTTACCCGTGTACTGCAGCACATACTGCAACTGCTGGGGAAGTTTGTCCGAACCGATACCGGTTTTTCCTGGTGCAGCTCGATGTTCTGCCGGCGGATGGCCTCTGTCACATCCTGAGGCACCATATTGTAGGCGGCAAGACGTCCGGGGTTCAGCCACACACGCATGGCATAATCCCGGCTACCCATAATCTCTACCAGTCCGACTCCGTCAATACGTTTCAACTCACGAAGGATATTGATGTCAGCAAAGTTGTAGACAAACTTTTCCGTATGGGTACTGTCCGTACTGAACACATTCAGATACATCAGCATGCTGTTTACTTCTTTTTCCGTCACGACTCCGGCACGGATTACTTCTTCCGGCAACTCGTCCAGTACAGTCGTCACACGGTTCTGCACATTCACCGCCGCCACATCAGGGTCTGTACCGACCTTGAAATAAATCGTGGTCAGCGACATACCGTCATTGGTACACACCGTCGTCATATAAGTCATACCAGACACACCGTTGATGGCCCGCTCCAGCGGAGTAGCCACCGTCTTGGACATTACGTCAGCACTCGCTCCGGTATAGCGCGCAGTAACAGTGACCGAAGGCGGAACAATGTCCGGAAACTGGGTAATGGGCAACGAAAACAATAGCCAGGGCTCCGAGACAAACAATGATCACGGAGATAACGGCCGAAAGAATCGGCCTGCGAATAAATAACTTGAACATAGGCCGACAGATTATCGTTGAAGGTTATCCAGATGAAGTTCTTTTCTCACATCTTCAAACGCTACCGTATCTACACGTATGCTCATTCCGTCTTTCACCATCTGGACTCCTTCATATACAATGGCTGTATTCGCTGCAAGTCCTGAGTAATGTAATAGTTCTGATAACGTTCGATGGGATCGAAGCTGCGGACTTTGGCCACTCCCAGCGAATCGACCAGATAAACATAGGTGAAATCCTGGATTTCAAAAGTAGATTTCTGCGGAACCAGACAGACATCCTCCATGCGTGTCAGCATACGAACCTTACCCGTCACACCGTGTTTCAGCAGTCCGTCAGGGTTCGGGAAACGCACACGGGAAAGCAATGGAGCCGGTACCTCTTTCAAAGTCTCCCTCCACGGTTTCCTGCCGTCCTTTATGACTGTACACCATTCCGTCGGCCAGAACCAGTTCACATTGTCTTCCTGCTGCAGATTCTCTCCCTTCAGCTGAGCCCGCTTGAAACGGAGGTATTCGCTCTCATTCACTTTATAGTAAGCAAAGACCTCAGAAATATCACTGACGGTGGTCAGCAGACTTTCAGGATTCACAAGACTTCCCACCTTATATGGTATACGGTCTACATATCCGGCAAAAGGAGATACAATCGTCGTATAGCCATAGTCCATCTGTGCACGCTGCCATTGTGCGCGTGCCTGTTCCACTTTCATACGAACACTTCCTGTTCACGCTTCACCTGATCCAGACGGATGGAAGAGAAAATCTGTTTCTCCACCAGACGCTGTACACGTTCAGTCTCATAATTTGCCATTTCCAGCTCAGCCTGAGCCTGCTTATAGTTCGCTTCAGCTTCTTTGACGGCCTCCGCATAATTTTCCGAACTCAAACGGAACAGCGGCTGTCCTTTCTTGACGAGTTCTCCTTCGTCCACCAGTACCTGTTCTACAAAGCCTTCCACTTTCGGCTTTATTTCTACAAACTGGATAGCCTGGATATCGGCCACATACGACCGCGGCAATTCAATCGTGGTCGGTTGCAGTAAGGTCACCGGTATTGTTTCATCTCCCCCAACCTTCTTGTCGCTTGCTGACTGGCAAGCAGGAAGCAGCCCTGTCATACACGACAAAGCCACTACCTTGTGAAAATACATTTTCATAAGATACAAATAAAATAAAAAAAGATAACTATGTTAATATACAAAGAGAAGTCCTCCGACAACGTCGGGGACAAACAGAAAGGTGACAAGTATTAAATAAGTAAAAGACAATAAAGTAGATGAACTTGCCTTATCTTACCTTTCCCAAAATCAGCAAAAACATAGTAACGGGGTAGAACTAACCGGAAACAGGTTACCAGAAGTCCCCAGAAGCCACATAAGGTAAAGAACATTTTAACGACACTTCGTTGCTGTAAAGAAGAATGACGATAAACGGGATCAGCCCATTCTATTTCAACGTCATTACCCTGAACGATCTGTATTTCGGCTTCCGAAACGGGAAGAACATGCTCTGCGTTCACTTCCTGAAAAACAGCTGCCAGCTCATAACCATACGCATCAAAATGTATGAGCATCAGCATGATCATACAAACAACACGCAGGATATGTCTTTTAGTGTTTTTACGCAATAACATTCTTCTGTAATCTATTTTTTTGCAAAAATAACAGATCACACACTAATTAAGAAATCACACTTTCTTATTTAAATAATTTTAAGATCCAAATAAAAAATCCGGAAGGGCATGTCACAACATTCAAACCTTAAGCATTATCCTTGCTACAGACAGTTGTAGCCAGGAAAAACGGTTTTGAATATTGTGACACACCCTCCGGAACAAGCTTTATTCCGTTATTTCTTTCTTCTGAACTTCAAGAGATCCATCAGACGGAAACGTATCTTCTTCTCTGGAGGTACAGCAACCCGGACCAGACGTTTCCGCACCGTTCCCGATACACTCAGTACAGGAAGATAGATGAAGATACCGATCACGGACATCACAAGGCCTCCGATTGTTCCGGCAGCCAGCGGGAACCAGAAAGGAGTTTTCTCGCCAATCATAAACGGAACAAATCCCAGAATTGTAGACATGACGGTCAGGAAAATAGGAATCACCTTCACATTCCAGGCCTTGGTATAGGCATGCAACGGGGAAAGATTCGGGAAATTACGGCGGATGGCATTGTATTCGTTCAGAATGTAAATGCTCGCATTGACCGTAATACCGCAAAGCAATACGAAGGATGCGAAACCTCCCTGATCAAAATTCAGTCCGAAAAGATAGAATGTCAGGAACACACCGATGTATGATACCGGTATCACGAACAGAATCGCAAGCGGCTGGCTCAGCGAATTGAACAGAATGGCCGAGATGAAGAAGATGATCAGGATCACGATCACCAGCAGGAAATACTGGCTGTTGTCATCCTTTCCCCAGCTCCAGTAGGCGTTATCATTCTCAACGGTATACCCCATAGGCAGGCGTTTGCGCAACACTTCGATATCTTTGTCCAGCAATTTACGCCCCTGCTCCGAAGAACCGATATATTCATATTGCAGACACAGACGGTATTGCTGGTTTTCCTTGGCAATCTGTTTCGGTGCCTGTCCCTTGGTAAGTACAGCCAGATCAGATAATTTATACGACTTACCATTGACGGTGAACGGTACCGACATAAAAGCCCATACGTCATATTCACTGCTCTGACGTGACGACAGGCACAAGCGCTCCAGACTATTGTCATAGAGTATCTCTCCCGCTATCTGATCACGCATGAACACCGGTTGTAACACGGCAAACAGTTCCTGTGCGGTCAGATTCTCCTCAGCCATCTTCTGTTTGTTGAATTCCAGGCTGAATTCAGTATAATCATCCTTCCACCATGAGAACTCGGAATTGATATTTACTTCCTTGATACGCCGGTGTGAAAGAAGCTGCTTCTTCATTTCTTCAGCCCAGAAACTCAGCTCGTCATAGTTGTAGCCATACATCTTCACCCGGAAACTTCCGGCCGACTCGCGCACATCATTGCTGAATCCCTGATCCTGCAAACCATAGACTCCCCAGCTTCCTCCACCCAGAGCCAAAGATTTGCTGATGACGTCCGATTTCAGTACATAAGGGAATCCCGTATGACTGTATTCTTTTTTGAAATATACCTGAATACTTGCCCGGCGGGCACTGTAGATGGAAGTCTGAAACTGCTTGATCTCCTTGAACTCACTCAGAAAGGTTTCCATCTTACGAATCAGCACATCCATCTGCTGAAGCGTACTTCCGTTGGGAAGCGTGGCATTGATGTAAAGCACCACCTCACTCTCGTCACGGTTAAAGTAACTTCCATCGTATACCTTCTCGGCGAACAGACGTAAAGAACCGCCCAGCACCTTATCTACAATGGGTTTCACATCTTCCTTATAGGTATTGTTATCAAAAAGCGTATTATACCATTCCGCCCATTTCCCCTTCTTTTCCGCATCTTCAATTTTCTCGGGAAGCATAAATACCGGAAGGCCAAATCCCAATACCAGCACAAAAAAAGCAAATCCCCGATATCTGCTCAGCAGAATGATCATTTTCCGATAGAAACGTGTGAAGTACACCGTCCCCCGTTTTACCCACATACGGGCGTGTCTGGGCTTTCCTTCGGCCAGACCGATCTTCTCAATCATCGGAGGAACGAAGAACAGGGCAACCAGCAAGGATATACCCAGGTTGATAATTACCACAGCTGCAAAGTCCTGAAGGTTCAGACGGATCTTCTCATCCAGGAAGAAGATGATCACCAGTGCACCGATCGTGGTCAGCGTAGCAGCCAGAACCGACATGAATGCCTTCAGGTTGCGTCGCCGCAGGATATGATCGGTCATGACAATAATATTGTCGATCACCAGGTTCAATGAAATAGTAATACCGGCCAGCGAATAGAGCTGAATCTCCAGCCCGAAAGCGTAATAAAGGATGCAGCCACAGCAATATTGACCGACAGTCCGGTGATGATCAAAAAAGATAGCGCAGATTACGGGTGATAACTGCTACAAACAATAACAGAATCAATACGGTTATTCCGGTTCGGAAATAAATGGTATCCAGTTCCTTTGAAATGTATTCCGTAGCATCATAACTGGTATGTATCTCATATCCGGCCGGCATGGTTGCCTCCACCTCGGCAATCACTTTCCTTACATCCTCAGCCAATGTCAGCTGGTTAGCTGTCTCTGAAGCCGTAATGGAAAGATATACCGAGTTCAGACCATTGATGCGGTAATAGGACGTCGGCTCTTGTTCGGAACGGATAACTTTCACAAGACGGTCAAGAGGAAGCATGCTTCCATCCTTGGTTTTCACATAAATCTCAGATGGAACAAATCCTTCGGGTTTCCTTCCGTAGTACGAACCAGTCTGATCCACTCTGTTTTACCGGCAGTCTCCAGCTCACAGATGCCCAGAAACTCCCGGCCATATCCTTCCGATATAGCTGTCAGAATATCCTGAACACCGACTCCAATACGTTCCAACTGCACATTATCATATACAATCCGCCATTCCATTGGGGTAGCACCGCTAAGTTCTACCTTATATATTCCATTCAAGGCGGCTATTGCGGCTTGATATGTTCCTCCCCGTATCTCTGAATCACAATCGGTGTGGCCGGAGCATTCAGCGTATAAGTCATGAAAGGCCGCGATGCGTTATCATCACTCCGCTGCGTGGAAATAAGCGGATAGCTCACTCCCTCAGGAAGTTGCGGCCATAATTGTCTGACTAATGTAGACACCTCAAAGCGCGTTGCATCAATATCTGCGTGCTTATCCAGCGATATTTGTATATAACCGCTTCCGTTGTCGAAGAGATGATGTATGCTTTTGATCCCGTTCACCCTGGACAGTATGCCTTCCAGCCGACTGGTTACTTCCGTCTCTACCACTCTTGCCGAATTGCCGGGCATCGTAAAAAAGACGGAAAAGTCCCGGCATATTGCGGGAGGGAGACAGCTTTACCGGCAAAAGAGGTGCCAGTGCCAATCCCACCAGTGACAGGCACACGAATGTGACTATTAAGGTGAAAGACGACCATGTTGCAGGTTGCCTGTTTTCTTTTTCTCTCATAGTTATTCAACTATCTTCTCAGGTTATCGAAATCAAAACGTTCGGAAAGTGACATACCCGACTCAAAATCAAATAAGGTCAGCTTGCGTATCTTATAATAATTCAACCAATAATTCTGCATGGCCTGAATATAGTTTTCTGGGCTTCCTGCTGACGGTTCAGGGCAAGTGTCAGACTGTTGATGTCTGCCTTTCCGATAATAAACCGCTTACGGGTCTGATCATATGCCAGTTCGGCAAGGTCAAGTGCTTCTTCAGCACTGGCTATCAGGTCCTGCTGCACACTGAAATCACTCACCGTCATCATAACATCTTCTTCCAGACTGATTTCTTCCTGACGGGCAGCAATCTTCACAACATTCAGGTTGTTTTTGGCCATATTATATTTGCCTTTGCGTACTCCCCAGTCAATCAGAGGAACAGATACGGTGAACGAAACCAGATCCTGCTGAAGCAGGTTACGGTAGGCCGCACTGATGTTATCCGCCACCTGGTTAAAGCCCACACTGGCATTGAAGCTGGCATTGAAGCGGGATTCCTTTTTTGTACGATCCACATCTCGTTCGGCTTCCAGTAACCATTCTGGCGTTGGGCCAGAATAGGTAGGATTGTTTCCCGGGCAAGAGTCATGGCATGATCTGCAGAAACATCAATATATCTCGGACGGGCCGGAAGATCTATCTCGATGTATGAGTTCCGGTCCAGGTTCAAGAAGGTGGCAAGGGCAGACATGGCACGCTTTCTCGTAATCTCAGCAATTGCGCAAAGTATTTCTGGCATTGACCTTATCCAGCTTCAACGTAAGCAAATCAGCTGGGAGATCGCAGCAATCTTCTGGCGCTGTTCTCCGATGCATACAACGTATCCGTCGTAGCCACGTTATCCAAGGCCAGTTTATAGTCCGCCTGTGCCATGGCAAGATCAAAGAAATAAGTAACAGCTTCTTCCGACACACTCTCAGCATTATACAGATACTCCTTCTTGACTTTCTCAAATTCAGAGGTTCAATCTTCCTGTCCCATCGGAAAGCATTATATCCAAGTAAGTCCTGCTGATAACCGATACGGAACGGTACGGTAGAGAACTGAGTGGATTTGGAATCTCCAAAGTTGCGCATATAATCCAACTGTGTATCTACATAGAATGTACCTCCGAGAAGATCGAAGTTCTGTGCCAGGCTCAACCCTGCGCTCGCACTCAGCATCTGCTGCTCACGATACACATCAACATTCTCCTGAGAATCGTATCGCTGGGTAATGTATCTGTAGTATTGAGCCGGAGTCATGTTGCAGGGTAAGGCTGGACAAACGTGCAGCCTTTGTAGCTGCGATACCTCCCAATAGCCGGACAAATACATGTTCTTATAGCGGAAGGCTGATAATAACTGTCATTGGCCATGGCAATAGTTTCTTTCAGATCCAGCCTCAATACGCTTTGGGCCTGCACCCCTGCTCCGCATAGCGCAAGCAGGAAGCATATACTAATTTTTGTGAGTTTC
>ENA-OQAA01000636-OQAA01000636.1-human-gut-metagenome-genome-assembly--contig:-NODE-636-length-22614-cov-3.377685_pt1 | contig 22614 bp, 21 predicted proteins | sample MGYA00242489_ERZ504515 | MGnify/ENA primary metagenome ERZ504515 (study PRJEB26092, sample SAMD00036237) | human gut metagenome | host: Homo sapiens | study: EMG produced TPA metagenomics assembly of... | reverse complement strand
AACGCGCTTCGCGATGCACAGAAATCATGCTTTACATGATTTCGCGCTGCAACTCTCGGGTTTCTGTGAACTTTGTTCACAAAAAACACCTCGCGGAACGTTACCAGTGAACAGTATCAAAATGCCAACAATATTTGCAAATAATCTGCAATTTACATTGACCAACATCGAATAAAAGCGTACAATGCGATATTGGCAGAAATATTAATCTGGAAGGAGAAAATAAATTCAATGAAATTTTGTCTATCTCATAAAAAATATCTTTTAGCTGGCATTTATATTATCTGTGTTATATTTACCTGTTTTAATGCCAGATTCTATCACACTCCTCTGGCAAAAATATGTTCTGTATCAGAAATGGAAACCATGAGCAGAGAAGGAACCAGAGGTGCAGAAGAACACTATTATACTCAGAAAATTACAGCCCGGATATTGAACGGTGCATATAAAGGTAAAGAAATTACACTTTCTAACGAATACACTTCTTCACAGGTTCAGACGCAGAAATACCATAAAGGAGATACGGTACTTCTGAATGGGTCAAAAGACAGACCTGGAAAAACTATACGTTCTGTAAAACGTGACATCTATCTGGTCGTACTGGTGGGTGGTCTGATTATTCTTCTGATCTATATTACGAGAAAACAGGGGGGTTATACGATCGTATCAGTGATACTGAATACATTGATTTTTGCGTACGGATTTCAACTGTTGGGAGATGGAAAGAATATTCTGAGAATATGTAATGTAATTGCACTTCTTTTTTCGTTGACTACATTGATCTGTCTGAATGGAATTCACAGGAAAACATGGGCTGCTGTTCTTTCGACTTTATGTGTTCTTTTCCTGATTATGATGCTGTTTGATTTTTCTATTCACAGGTATGGAGATTTAGATTATTCTAATCTGGAATACCTTGGAAGCATGAGTAATTCAGCCGACATATTCTGGACAGATATTATGCTGACAGGGCTTGGAGCGATTATGGATGTAACAGTCACTATAAGTGCAGCAACTGGTGAAATTGTTCGCAAAAATCCATCAGTTTCTATAAGAAAGCTGATACATTCGGGAAGGGAAATCGGATATGATATTATGGGAACCATGATAAATGTACTGCTATTTGTTCTTGTAAGTGGCATGATTCCAATGTTTATTCTTAAAATGAATAATGAGATCAGATTTATAACGCTTGTAAGATATCACATTCCATATGATATCTGTCGCTTTCTGATAGAAAGTATTGGAATAGTGTTGGCAATACCAGTATCTGTTTTAATTGCTTCGATTATTATGAAAATACCATCACTGAAAAGGAGTGGAAATAATGATTCTTTTTCTTACATTAGTGCTGCTTTTTTGATGATTACAATTGGAGGAGAACGTGGAGCTGTTTCAATCATGGCACTGGCAGGTAATATTATTATTCTGTTTTTTTCGGTTATATTGATGTCAGCTGGTTTTCCCGCACTGCTTCTGATACTGGCGGCAGGAGCAGGTGTCTGTTATAATTCTCTGTTTTATCAGAATGGAAATAATGTCAAAACGCGAGCTGCCTTTCTGGCTACACTGTTTGTAATGCTGATTCTGTTTATTCCGATTTTTGCTATTACGTGGAGAACAGGAAGTTATGGCTTAAATGAACTTCAGATTTCAGAAGAGGATTTTATGTACTATTACAACACAGATATCAGTATTAATATGCTTCATGTGGCTGTTTTTGTAAGTGTTTTCAGCACTCTGGGAGCTGTCATTGATACTGCACTGTCTGTGACGTCATCTGTGTATGAAGTCTGGACTCATAAAAACAGTCTGGTAGAGAAAGAACTTACTTCAACAGGGTATCAGGTGGGAAAAGAAATTATAGGCACAACAGTAAACACGTTGCTTTTTGCATATCTTGGAGGGAGTATTTTATTGTTTTCCTATGTGCAGACACAAAAATATAGTCTGGAAATCATTCTCAATTCCAGATTCCTCTTTCAGGATGTTGCGATTATGCTATTTGGTGCTATTGCCTGTCTTGTTGCAGTTCCAGTATCAATTAAATGCATTATCTGGCAGATCAGATATATTAATCCAGATAAAAAGCAATTAAACGCTTAAATTACATGGTAATCAGAAGATGGGAATTTCATATATAGTGATGTCACTGATAAGAGAGATGCCGGTTGTGTGTAAGATTCTTGCATAATGGTATCTACTTATCGTCAGTAAGCTGAATAGAAATAAAAATTACCATATATTTCGTCAGATTATACAGAAAAATGGAAATTTTGAACCGCAAAAAATTACAATTTGAAATTAATCAAATATTGTAATCAGCCTATGATTATGGCATAATGATTAAGGATATGTAAAAATTGAGAAAAATCCACGTTAACAAAAGAAAATACTTTGAAAAGAAAGGTCGCCTCTGCAGAATTGGCAGAGGGAAACGACAACAGAGGATTAGAGCATGGCAATTTTTTTCAATGGTTTTATCTTTGCTGTGCGGAGTATCATTTTTCCTTTTTGGAATGTCGCTGATGGGAGACGGACTGAAATCCGTTGCTGGTAATAAGCTGGAAGCATTCCTTTACAAAATGACCAATACCCCGCTGAAGGGAGTAGCACTTGGAACAGGTGTTACCAGTGTAATCCAGTCATCATCCGCCACTACCGTTATGGTAATCGGTTTTGTAAACTCCGGTATGATGAAGCTGAAACAGGCAATTGGTATTATCATGGGTGCAAATATCGGAACCAGTATTACAGGATGGATTCTGTGTCTGTCTTATATCCAGGGCTCCGGTGGAATTGCAAGTATTCTTTCTACAGCCACTATTTCAGCAGTAGTTGCTGTAATCGGTATCATGCTTCGTATGGTCTGTAAGAGATCTGTATACCGAAATATTGGAAACATTATGCTGGGCTTTGCCATTTTGATGAATGGTATGCAGATGATGAGTGGAGCAGTTTCTCCTCTTCGTGAAAGTCCTGTATTTATTGATATGCTGACAATGTTTTCCAACCCAATTGCAGGTATTCTGGTAGGTATTGCATTTACCGCAGTGCTTCAGAGTGCATCTGCAACAGTTGGTGTGCTGCAGGCTCTTTCCGTAACCGGAATCCTCACCTTTGCAAGTGCATTTCCAATTGTTCTTGGTATCGGTGTTGGTGCTGCATGTCCGGTACTGATCTCTGCAGTTGGAGCGAATAAGAACGGTAAGAGAACAGCTCTTGTATATTTGCTGAATGACTTATTCGGTCTGATCTTGTGGTCCATTGTATTCTATACCTTGAATGCGTTCATTCATTTTGGATTTTTGGATATGATCATGACTCCGGTATCCATCGCATTTTTGAACACCATTTTCCGTGTGGCTACCGTTGTGGTGCTTTTCCCGTTTATTTCCAAGCTGGAGAAACTGGTTTGCTATCTGGTTAAGGACAGCGCAGAGGAGCTGGAGGACGAGGCAGACTTCGATCTTCTGGAAGAGCGTCTGTTAAATTATCCTGCACTTGCAATCGGACAGTGTCATCGTGCTATGAATGGTATGGCCAAGAAGCTTCGTAAGAATGTAAACAGAGCTATGAACCTTCTGAATGATTATCAGCAGGATAAATATGACAAGGTACAGCGTAAGGAAGACCTGATCGACAAATATGAGAGCCGTCTTGGAGAGTATCTGATCCAGCTCACCAAACGTGAGATGAACACCGCCCAGACGCGCCAGACCTCCCTTTATCTGCACACTATCAATGACTTTGAGAGAATTGGCGATCACGCTTCCTACATCGCACATATGTCCAACGAAATGCATGACAACCACACGAATTTCTCTCAGACAGCATGGGATGAGCTGAATGTAGTTATGGATGCAGTCCGTGAGGAAATCAATGTGACCTGCAATGCATTTATGAACGATGACAGAGAAGCCGCACAGCGTGTTGCACCACTTGGCGTGGTAATCACCAGACTTTGTGATGAACTGAAGATGCGCCATGCAGAGCGCCTCAGCCAGGGCAAATGCGGACTGGAAGAGGGAACTGTGTTCAGCGATATTCTGAACAGCTTTGGACGTATTGCTTCCCACTGTGCAAGTGCTATGACAGCACTTATGAAAAGTGGGGAAGAGACAACCGATATCCACATTCACAACTCCAGAATTTATCCTACAGACAGTCTGGAATATTACACTTATTTTAAGGAATACAGACAGAAGTATGATATTGGCACAGAAGTGGAGCATAAGCTGAGTATGGAGCCGGAAGAGGTTGAATAAATAATTTTTAAGATAAAAACACCGTCAGATGAAAATTCGCAGATAAAATGCGAAAGTCACCTGGCGGTGTTTTTATGCAGCAGGGTTCTTTATGGAAAAATTAATACCCTGGATTAATTAAAAAACAATATGAAAAAAGAACAAAATGCTCTAAAAATAATTCCAGACTCTATCCACTCAGCCGAAAAAAAGAATTAGGCATCCGTGCAAAAAAATAAAAATGTAAGTATTTTTATTCTTTTTCAAAAAAAACGTGTTTATCAGAGCTGAGACACGTATAGTTTATGTATGGTTTATACTGTGGGAGTCTGAAGCACAGTTATTTCGATGGAGTGTGAACAGGATGTGATTGCGGCTGCCTCTTTTTGGGCTGTTTTCGCATCCTCAATGATATCAGGGTTATTGGGTACGTATTCTACTATATCATCCAGATCACAGTTAAGAACAGTGCATATTCGGTCTAATGAAAAGATTTCTACATTTTCATTGTCCCGAAGTCTGCGCAATAACCTTTTTTCGATTCCACACTCATTAATGAGATAGTACTGTGAAATATGGCGTTTTTTTCAATGTCTCCCAGAATCTGTCGTATTTTATCATCACTCAAATTCCTGTCCATTTTGTTCTTGCCATATCTCTATTATGGGTTTAAAATGAAAAACATAACAGGGTGATTATAGTCACCCTATCTGGGAGGACTAAGATATGCGAAAAGGATTAAAAATAGCAGGTTCCACTGTATTTGCAGCTGCATTGTCTTCGTGTCTGTTTTACTGTATGGTAGCAGGGGCGAAATCTGGCGCTGTGGTATATGTGGTCATGGCTGCACTGTTGTCTGTTATTATTTCGGTAACTCTGTGTGCAGGGTTTCATTATATCCGCCATCTTCAGAAGCTTTTGAAGGAGCTCAGTGAGAAGTAGTTTTTATATAAGAAGTAGTAAACAGTGGAAGTACGATTTAGATCGTGTTGTTGTATAAGGGAAACAATAATTCAGAAAGAGCTGGCGACAATAGGTATCAGGAATAATAGAACAGCTGTGATGGATGGAAAATCTGTCAGAGCTGTTCTTTTTGTGCCATAATAAAAAAGGACATAATAAAAAAGGCGCTGGCATTTAAGCCAGCACCCTTTAAAGCAACAGAGCTGTATAAGCGGATTATTTCTCCACCAGAAGTGATTTACCAGTCATCTCAGCTGGCTGCTCCATGCCCATAAGCTGGATCAGAGTCGGGATGATGTCTGCCAGGCAGCCGTTCTCACGAAGAGTATATTTCGGGTCTGCATTAACCAGAATGAACGGTACCGGATTGGTGGTATGAGCAGTATATGGCTCGCCTGTCTCATAGTCTACAAGCTGCTCTGCGTTACCGTGGTCAGCACAGATGAACATCTGTCCGTCAACCTCCTTCAGAGCCTCTACAGCCTTTCCTACGCACTCATCAACAGCCTCAACAGCTTTGATAGCTGCAGCTTCAACACCTGTATGACCAACCATATCCGGGTTGGCGAAGTTGATGATGATCACATCATATTTCTCAGATTTGATTGCTGCAACAAGCTTCTCGCAAACTTCCGGAGCGCTCATCTCTGGCTGCAGGTCGTAAGTCGGAACCTTCGGGGACTTCACAAGGATTCTGTCCTCGCCCTTGTTTGGCTCCTCAACGCCACCGTTGAAGAAGAAGGTTACGTGAGCATATTTCTCTGTCTCAGCGATACGTGCCTGAGTCATGTTGTGAGCTGCAAGGTACTCGCCGAATGTGTTGTGAAGCTGAACCTTGTGGAATGCAACCAGCTTATTTCCGATGGTGTCATCGTAATCTGTGAAGCATACATATGTGAGGTCAAGGCGTTTCTCTCTTGCGAAACCTGTAAATTCGTCATCGCAGAATGCTCTTGTGATCTCACGTGCACGGTCAGGACGGAAGTTGAAAAATACAACAGAATCTTTATCAGAAACAACGGCAACTGGTTTGCCATCTTTCTCAATGACTGTTGGAAGAACGAATTCGTCTGTCTTGCCGTCGTCATAGGATGCCTGTACAGCCTCAGCTGCGTCGGTTCCCTTAACACCCTCGCCCTTGGTAAGTGCGTTGTAAGCAAGCTCAACACGATCCCAGCGGTTGTCACGGTCCATTGCGTAATAACGTCCGGAAACAACACCAATCTCACCTACGCCAAGCTCATCCATCTTCGCCTGGAGCTGCTGGATATATCCTTTTCCGGAAGCCGGAGGGGTGTCACGGCCGTCCAGGAAGCAGTGTACATAAACTTTATTAAGTCCCTCTTTCTTAGCCATTTCAAGAAGACCAAAAAGGTGAGTAATGTGGCTGTGAACACCACCATCAGAAAGAAGACCCATGAAGTGGATCGCGGAATCATTTTCTTTGGCATTCTTCATAGCTGCAAGAAGTGCTTCATTTTTGAAGAAGTCTCCGTCCTGAATCTCTTTGGTGATTCTGGTAAGCTCCTGGTATACGATACGGCCTGCACCCATATTCATATGACCAACCTCGGAGTTACCCATCTGACCGTCCGGAAGACCTACAGCCAGTCCGCTTGCATTACCTTTTACAAAAGGATATTCAGCCATCAGCTTGTCCATGACAGGTGTGTTCGCTTCGTATACAGCGTTTGCGTCATGTCTTTCATTCAGGCCATATCCGTCAAGAATCATTAAACCGTTGGTTTTTTGCTCATAATGTGCTCCTTTATATGATAAAATTTCCCTTTTGTTGTTCCTTATATATAGTATCAAAAATCTGGGATTTTTCAATCACAATTTTTTTATTTCTGGAAACTATTTTTAGCAGTATTTACTATGGGAGTTCTGATGAGAAAGAATTCTGCCTTGGCAGGCTTTTTATATAACAGCTTATTACATAAAAAAGGCACGAACGAATCGTGCCTTTGACTGTATGCTTAAGATAAACATATGTACAATATAATTTTGATTTTTCTAATTACTTCCTATAAACTCGGATAGTCTTTGAAATACGCTTTACCGAAGACTTATTGGAAAGCTCCTGTACCGCTGTCTTAAAGTCACCCTCACGAACCTTGGAAGTGATCACAACAACCTCTGCAAGATGGTCGTCCTGATTCTGGCTGTCTTTCTGGATGATCTGGGCAATGCTTACGTGATATTTGGCGAAAACCTCCGTCATTTCAGCAAGTACACCACAGCGGTCTTCTACATGAAGGCGAAGGAAGTAACGGTTGTAGGTATCTTCCATTTTTTTCACAGGAAGCTGTTTATAGCAGGTGCATCCGATACGGCCGCAGCACCTTGCTTCCATATTGCGCACAATATCAAAAATATCTCCAACTACGGCGCTTGCAGTAGGAAGCTCACCTGCACCCCGTCCGAAGAACATGGCGTCCTCTACAGCATCTCCATGGACAAAGACCGCATTATAGGAATCATTAACGGTTGCAAGAGGATGATCATTTGGAATCAGCATCGGGCAGACGTAAGCTTCTACACCGGACTCAGTATTGCGGGCAACACCAAGAAGCTTGATGGCACAGCCATCTCTTTTGCATAGCGGATGTCCTTGGCGGAAATTTTTGTGATTCCTTCGATATAAACATCATCAAATACCACTCTGGAATTAAAAGCAACGCTGGCGAGAATAGCACCTTGCGTCCTGCATCAAGTCCATCAATATCCGCAGTAGGATCCGCTTCTGCATAGCCAAGCTCTGTGGCAAGTGCCAGTGCATCTTTAAATTCCATATTCTCCTGGGACATTTTTGTGAGGATGAAGTTGGTAGTACCGTTTACAATACCCATAACCTCGCTCATGTTGTTGCCTGCCAGGCACTGCTTCAAAGGACGGATAATAGGTATTCCGCCTGCTACAGCTGCTTCAAAGAGAAAATCCACATGGGAAGCTCTGGCTGTGTCCATAAGTTCTTTTCCGTGGACGGCAATCAGATCTTTGTTTGCTGTTACTACGTGCTTGCCTGCGTGAAGAGCATCCAGAATATAGGTTCTGGCAGGTTCGATTCCGCCGATCAGTTCGATTATAATGTCAATGGAAGGATCTGCTTTAATATCCTCCCAGCTATTGGTAAGGACAGCCGGATCATCTACCTTGCCAGCTGCCTTTTCCAGGTTGCGGACAAGTATTTTGCGTATTTTAACCTTGCAGCCGATCTTGGCTGTCATTTCTTCTTCCTGGTTCTTCAGAACCTTGTAAACACCGGTTCCAACTGTTCCAAGCCCAAGCAGGGCTGCGTTTATAACTTTTTCTCCCATGGGGAACTCCCTTCTTAAAAATAGTAGTGCTGCCGTTTGATCGTGGTTCCCGTTCATAGTCTGGCAGCAGATATAAACGTAAGCGCGAAAAAGACAGATGTCTTTCACACGTTAACATTTCGTTATGTGGTTCTTATAGTATGGCAGAAAATGGTTTTTGTCAAGCGCTTAAAATAATACAATCCTATGGACTGCGTTCACAAATAAACACCTCGGGGAACAGCACCTGCTGAATAGTTGCAAAATAATAAAAAAAGGGGCTTGAAAGTAGAAAAAATATCGCCTATAATCCCTCTCAAACGATATTTTTTCTTATGGAGGAAAACTGAATATGCAGACAGATATGACTGTGGGAAAGCCCATGAAAATGCTGTTGAATTTTACTATTCCTGTATTTCTGGGAAATGTTTTTCAACAGCTGTACAGTATGGCAGATGCAGTTATTGTTGGAAAGTTTGTTGGAACCAAGGGGCTGGCAGCGGTAGGCGCTACTGGAACCATTACGTTCCTTATTATTGGATTCCTGATGGGGGTTACAACAGGAGTTACAGTTCTTACCTCTCAAAAGTTTGGAGCAGGAAGAATGGATGAGATGCGTAAGACGGTTGGTAATGCAGCAATTCTTTCTGCTGTGATCGCAGTTGTTATGACTGCAGTAAGCATGTTGGGAATGCACAGGCTTCTTGTATTCATGCATACACCTGAAGATATTTTTGATGGTGCATATGGTTATATTATGATCATCTGTGCCGGAATTTTTACCCAGGTATTGTATAATCTGGTGTCCAGTATCTTAAGGGCACTGGGAAACAGCAAAACGCCTCTTTACTTTTTGATTCTGGCGGCAGGACTGAATATTGTACTTGACCTTGTATTTATTATCTTTTTTCACTGGGGAGCGCCGGGAGCTGCCTGGGCTACCGTTATTTCACAGGGAGTGTCAGGAGTTCTTTGCCTGATTTATATGTGGAAGGCCGTGCCGGAACTAAAGATGAAAAAAGAAGACTGGTGTTTTAACCGTGATATTGCCGTAAAACAGATCAGTGTGGGAATTCCCATGGGACTGCAGTATTCCATTACAGCCATTGGAGGCATGATGGTACAGAGTTCTTTGAATATACTTGGCTCTTATGCAGTTGCGGCCTTTACAGCAGGCTCTAAGATTGATAATATCTTTACCCAGGCATTTGTAGCTATAGGAACTACAATGTCTACATATAGTGCACAGAATGTTGGTGCGCGTAAGCTGGACCGTGTGCGTCAGGGGTTCCGGTGTGCAGATGTGATTGGCTGTGCATATGCTGTTGTTGTAGGATTTGTCCTGTTTTTTGTGGGAAAAAGCTTTTCTTATCTGTTTATCTCTGATAATGCAGAGGCGGTGATCCCTATGGTGGATACATATCTTCGCTGTGTTGGAATGTTTATGATTCCCCTTTATGTGGTCAATTGTTACCGTAATGGCTTTCAGGGAATGGGATATGGGCTTCTTCCTATGCTCTCAGGCGTGGCAGAGCTTATTGGAAGAGGTGTGATGGCAGTTGTTGCAGCAGATGCCAGGAGTTATACAATGGCATGCATGGCCAGTCCATTTGCATGGATTGTAGCAACAGTCCTTCTTATTGTACTTTATTTCTATGTGATGAAGGATATGAAGAGAAAATTATGTCTGCAGTGAAAGCCAGGATTACAAATCCGTAAACGTGATTTAATAAAATGAATCTGTTATAGGCTGTTAAGGCTGAAAAAAGGTCGATTGCAATCCGAGTTTCCAGTTTGAAAGGGTAACTTCCACATATTCTTTCGGAAGAATTAACTTTCACGGATAAGCTCTTGGGGTGGAAGTTTGAATTGCAATTAACATTAAAGGGATTCTTTTGAAGGAAATATACATTTTAAGATACAAAATGGAAAATATATGTTATAATGAAACAAGGTTTCGCCATTAGATGGAGAAGCCTTGTTCAAACAGTGTTTTTATCAGAGGAGAGTTTTATACATGAGTAAGGACAACAAGCATACTCAGGGAAGCCCGGGAGACTTTGAAGATAAAATAGATTCGGCTATGGCAGGTCTTGAAGCAGATCTGGACGAGGAATTCCACGGCGCAGACTTTTATGATGAAGATGACCAGGAGAGCGATTTTGATTCCTGGGAGGGGGAAGACGATTCCGATGCAGAAGAACTGGCTGAGCAGGATTCTGAAGAGGAGTATCCAGAGGAAGAAGAGTACGACCAGGATGAGGCAGAGCTGAGCACGGAAGAAGAGGACTTCTGGGATGAGGAAGAGACAGAATCTGAAGAAGAGAATTCAGAGGAAGAAGATTCAGAGAGCGAAGATTCAGAGGACGCTGAATCTGCAGATGAACCGGAAACATCTGAAAAAGAGCTTCAGGTGGAAATTATTCCGCCCTATTCAAATAAAGGCAGAAAGCACCGAAGAAAAGACTCTGCCGGTGCGGCAGCACCTAACCAGCCTGAGAAGCAGACTTCTAAGAAATCTGCCAGACCGTCTCCGAAGCCGGCAGCCAGAATCTGCCGTCCGACGAAGATTTCCTATGTTCCTATTACTGATGAGGAACTGGACGAGAAGATCATCCCTGTTCCCAGGAAGAAGCATAAGGGACTTAAAGTTACGGGAATTGTGGCAGCTATTCTTGCGGTGACAGCAGGATGCGCTTATGGAGCAGTGAGTTACTATTATGCAGACAGATTCTTTGAGGGAACCTATATTAACGGAATCAACTGTTCCAATAAGACTGCCTACGAAACAGAGCAGCTGATTGCAAGCAATGTAGAGGATTATTCCATTGAGATTACCGCGAGGAACCAGGAGCCGCAGGCAATCAGCGGAAACCAGATCAATTACCGCTATGTGTCTGATGGAGAAGTTCTGGATCTTTTGAAGCAGCAGAAGCCATATGAATGGGTAAAAGGGTTCATGGAGACCAGAAGCTATACCACCCAGGAGAATGTGACTTTTGATAAGAGTTTGCTTCAGAGTGAAGTAAAGGAATTAAAGTGTGCACAGGCAGAAAACCAGGTTGAGCCGGAGAATGCATATGTGGCGCTTGAGGGAAGCGAGTTTACCATTGTTCCTGAGACTGAGGGCAGCAAGCTGAAGGTGAAGGAAGCCTATAAAGCGCTGGATACCGCCATTTCCGGAAGCCAGACATCCATTGATCTGGGAAGTACGCCGGATGTATATGCAGTGGCAGCAGTGACCAGCGATGATCCTACTTCAGGCCACCAGGGATGCTTATAATAATTATACCAAGGCCAGCATTACCTATACATTTGGAGAGCAGACAGTCACTCTTGACGGAAGCACCCTTAAGGAATGGCTGCAGTTTGATGACAAGGGACAGCTGGTGCAGGATGATGCTTCCTTTACCCAGCATATCAAGGATTTTGTGGCACAGCTGGCAAGTGAGCATGATACAGTTGGAACAACACGTTCCTTTAATACGACCAGTGGCCGTACCGTTTCTGTTTATGGCTCTGCATATGGCTGGAAGATCGATCAGGACGCAGAAGCAGCACAGCTGACAGAAGAGATCCGTACAGGCACTCAGACTACACGGGAACCGGTATATTCCATGAGAGCCAATTCTTATGGATACAATGACATTGGAAGTACCTATATCGAGGTAGATTTGAGTAGTCAGCACATGTACTATTACCAGAATGGCAGCATCATCTTTGACTCTGACATTGTTTCCGGAGATATCCGTTATGATGACAGAGCCACACCTCCGGGAATTTTCACCCTGTATTATAAGAAGAGCCCGGATGTGCTTCGTGGAGAGAAGAAGCCGGACGCACTTACGAGTACGAAACCCAGGTTACCTACTGGATGCCGTTTAACGGCGGAATTGGTTTCCATGACGCTACCTGGCAGGTATATTTCGGTGGTGACCGCTATACCTACGCCGGATCCCATGGATGTATCAATATGCCGCTGGATGCAGCAGCTACTCTTTACAGCATTATTGATACCAATGTGCCGATCGTGTGCTTCTACTAAAAGATCATTTATCTGACCGGAAAATTGCAGTGAGCAGTAACAATTAGTTTTTGGTCACTGAGTACGAACAAACACGCTCTAGATGGATGAAAAGACAGCTGCATGTCTTTGAGACCGCGGGCAGCAGCATAACACAAAAGAAGTGGAGAATAAGTTAATATGAATATGGATTCATTTGATATGATACTGACTATAGCAGCTCTTGTAATGGGAGTTATGCTTCTTACCGGTCATGGAGATGTTCTTATGAAAGGCGGAAATGCCGCTGAGCGTAAGAAGCTTTACGATGACAAAAAGGTCCAGCTGGTTTCCGGCGTGACCCTGCTCATTTTTGGAATTCTCACCGGTCTGGATATGGTGATCAAGAGCTATGTGTACGATATCATTTATCTGGCAGCAGTAATTGTTATCTTCATTATCATGGTAGTAGTGATTCGCAAGAAATGTAAGAAATAAGATGAAAAAGAAGCACTTGTATATCTGGAAATTGATATACAGGTGCTTCTTTTGTAATCCGGATATTGAGCTGCACTGGAGCCTGTTTGAAAAATCATTCCGGCGATCTGCTGTTGAATAACTGTGTGTCGCATTCTCGTTACTTCAGTGATGAGTCAGGCACACTATTTTTTGAAAAGTAAGGAATGCTAATAAAAGTTGTATAAATAATTAGAATAATTTCAACAAATCCGCCGGTTTCTCAATTACATAATCCGGTGTATCCACCTGTCCGAATCCATAGGAAGCAAATACAAATGGTACCCCTGCCTCCTGACATGCCTGGTAATCCCCGAAGGTGTCTCCTACATAAACAGGTGCTTTCAGCTGATATTTCTTAGCAATAGAACGGATATTAGCTGCCTTGGCTTCCCCGCTGTCTCCTGGACACAGATGACCGGTGAAGTATTTTCCCAGCCCTGTTTTCTCAAAAACAAGCTCAATATATCCAGCCTGGCAGTTGCTTACTACAAAAAGAGGGTAGCGTTTGTTAAGCTCCTTCAAAGTTTCTTCTAGTCCGTCGTAAACAGGTGCGCCCATCGCACGCAGCAGATCATGCTCAGCCTGGCAGCAGATATCGATAACCCGAAGCTGTTCCGCTTTGGTCTGTTCTGGAAGGATTGCCTTCGCAATATCCGGGAGAAGTCTGCCAAACAGCCCTTTCAGCTGATCAGCTGTCACACGGACATCAAGATTCTCTTTTTCTAAAGCCTTATTCCACGCCATAGCTACAACGTCGGTGGAGTTCCATATAGTTCCGTCAATATCAAAAATAATACTGTCCATTTGAGGTTTTTAGTCCTTTCTGGTGTGCTTAAAATTCTAAAATTACTTCTTTTCTCATTCTGTTTTGCAACCTGACGGTTTCTATTCTATATAGGAAAATCAAAAAAATCAATCTCCTAATATGGGATTTTTCAATTTTAACTGGCTTTTTGCAGATTTTATGTTATGATAGGAAAGGTGACTGCTGCTTTTGAACTATTGGTCAGTTTTATATTGCGGTGAAATAGTTACATTATTTCTTAAGACTGTCATTGAAGAAAGCCTTTTTCAGACACGTTTTGGGAGTCAGGCAGCAGCACGAGGTGAACTATGAAATACGAAAATATTACAGAAGGCCGTTTCCTGGATCGTCCGAACCGATTTATCGCACATGTAGAGATTGCGGGACAGACAGAGACGGTTCATGTAAAGAACACAGGCAGATGCAGGGAGCTTTTGATTCCTGGTGTTCAGGTTTTTCTGGAAAAGAGCAGTAATCCGGCAAGGAAAACAGCATACGATCTGGTCTGTGTAAATAAAGGCGGACGCCTGATCAATATGGATTCCCAGATTCCCAATAAAGCCGCCCTGGAATGGGTAAGGGCAGGACATCTTTTTCCGGAGGAAGTGCAGGTAACTCCTGAGAAAACTTATGGAAATTCCAGATTCGATCTGTATGCCTGTTCAGATAAGAGAAAGGCTTTTATTGAGGTCAAGGGTGTAACCCTGGAAGCAGACAATATTGCCCGTTTTCCAGATGCTCCTACTGCGAGGGGCGTGAAGCATCTGGAAGAGATGATCCATTGCATGAGGGAAGGATATGAGGCTTATCTGCTTCTGGTGATCCAGATGAAGGGAATTACAAGATTTGAACCAAACTGGGATACGCACCGGGAATTTGGGGAAACCTTACAGAAAGCGAAAAAGGCAGGGGTGCATATTCTGGCCTATGACTGTCTGGTAGAGCCAGACGGGATGGAAATACAGATCCAGTGCCTGTGTGTTTGGAGGAAACTAGATGACAGATGAGTTATACAGCCTCTTCTTGCCTGGTATGATGAGAATAAAAGGATTTTGCCTGGAGGGATAAGCACAACGCCTATTACACCTGGGTATCCGAGATCATGCTCCAGCAGACCCGCGTGGAAGCTGTAAAGCCCTATTTTGAAAGATTTATCAGGGAACTGCCGGATATCCGGGATCTGGCAGCCTGTCCGGAGGAAAAGCTGTTAAAGCTGTGGGAAGGTCTTGGCTACTATAGCCGTGTGCGGAACATGCAGCTGGCAGCCAGGGAAATGGTAGAAAAATATAATGGCAGACTTCCCGAAGACTTTTCCCTTCTTATCTCGTTAAAGGGGATAGGAAGTTACACTGCAGGAGCTATCGCTTCTATAGCGTATGGCATTCCGGTGCCAGCCGTAGATGGAAATGTTTTCCGTGTAGTCACCAGAATGACGGAAGATTCGGAAGACATTACCAGACCTGCATTTCGCAAAAAGACAGAAAGCGCATTGCAAGAAATTATCCCGAAAGACCGTCCAGGTGATTTTAACCAGGCAATGATGGAGCTTGGAGCAGTAGTGTGCGTCCCCAACGGACAGCCCAAATGCGACCTTTGTCCGGTGAGAGGCTTTTGCCAGGCGGGACTTCACGGCACTATGGAAAAGTTTCCGGTGAAAGCACCAAAGAAGCCAAGAGTGGTGGAAGAGCGAACCGTTCTGGTTATTCAGGATGGAAGCTGCACTGCGATCCGCAAGCGACCGCCGAAAGGCCTCCTTGCCGGATTATACGAGCTTCCCAATACAGAAGGATACCTGAACCGTGAGGAAGCCCTGGAATACGTGAAAGAGCTTGGCGCAGAGCCCTTATATATAGAAGAACTGCCGGAGGCCAGGCATATTTTTTCCCACATTGAGTGGCGGATGAAAGCGTACCGGATCCGCGTGTCCTCCTGGAGCAGACACATGCCCCGGGAATCTTTTTGCAGATAAAAAAGAATCAGAGAGAAACTACGCCATACCTTCTGCGTTTGGCGCTTATGAAAAATATATGTAACGGTTCAGCTGGCGTTTTTGAGAACATAACTCAAAGAAAAAAAGGAAAATACATCGCAAGGTGCGTAATTTTAAAATACAGAATCGTTACACTACATGAGGAGGAAAATAAATGAAATTACTGAGTATAGCAATTCCATGTTATAATTCTGAAGCTTATATGGAGAACTGCATCAAATCCCTTTTACCAGGCGGAGATGAAGTAGAGATCCTTGTAATTGACGATGGATCCAAGGACAGAACAGCCGAGATCGCAGATGAATACCAGGAGAAATATCCAGGCATTGTCCGCGCCATCCATCAGCCAAACCTTGGCCACGGCGGCGCTGTAAACACCGGCATCCACAATGCCCAGGGTCTCTATTTTAAGGTTGTAGACAGCGATGACTGGGTAAATGAAGAATCCTACAAAGAGATCCTGAAAACTCTGGAAGAGCTGGTAAAAGGCTCCAAAACAGTTGACCTTCTCATCAGTAACTTTGTATACGAGAAACAGGGTGCGACCCGCAAGAAGGTTATGCAGTACCGTCACTGCCTGCCAGTGAACCAGATTTTCACCTGGAATGAAGTAGGTCACATGCCAAAGGGAAAATATCTTCTCATGCACTCCATGATCTACCGTACCCAGCTTCTCCTTGAGTGCAACCTGACTCTGCCGGAGCATACCTTCTACGTAGATAATATTTTTGCCTTTGATCCGCTGCCGTATGTACAGAACATGTACTACCTGGATACCAATTTCTACCGTTACTTTATCGGCCGCGATGACCAGTCCGTAAACGAGACAGTTATGATCCGCAGAATCGACCAGCAGCTCCGCGTAAATAAACTGATGGTAAATTCCTACACCAGCTGCGGCAGCATGAATAAACGCACCAGAGCCTACATGATCAGTTATCTGGATATTATTACTACCATTTCCTCCATTATGCTGATCCGCTCCGGCACAAAGGAAGCTCTCGACAAGAAGAAGGAGCTTCTGGAATATATCCGCTCCACGAACCGTGCCCTCTACGGAAAACTTCGCCACAGCCTCATGGGTAACTTCATGAACCTTCCAGCCGCGGCGGACGTAAGGTGTCTGTAGCTGCATACAAGCTTTGCCAGAAGTTCTACGGATTTAACTGATTAATGATCAGGGCGCTCTGGAGACTGTTTGAAAAATCATTCCTGCAATCTGTACGCCCCACTTTGCAGCATATTTTATCTATATTCGGTTGTCGCCGCTCGTATTTTTGTTAAAAAAACGCGCCTTCCCATTTCTGGAAGTGCGCGTTTTTTTTAATAATGTTTCCTGCGATTATTCCGTCCAATTCTCTCTACTGCCATGTCACTTGCTTCTTCTCCTGCCTTCTGCGGATAGAAAAACAGATATCCAAACAGCGCCAGCGTAGCACCACAGCACACATCAATTACGGAATGCTGCTTCAGGAACATAGTAGACATGATAATAAGTAATGTAAGAACCAATGATCCATACCTTACCCCTTTGTGGTCTCTCAGCGCCTCACAATTGGTAAGTGACATATGAACTGCCAGAGAATTAAATACATGAATACTTGGCAGAACATTGGTCGGTGTATCCGTCCGATACAGCCATCTTACCATATCTGTAAACACGTTTTCCCTTGGAAACTCCGATGGTCTTAAGTGCAGTACATTTGGATATGCATAAGACACGATCAGGAAAACAGTCATACCCATCATCATATTGAAAATCAACTGATAATATTCTTTTTTATTCTTGTTCCTGAAGATAAAGTATAAAACTGTGAGAATCTGATACGGAAACCATAATAGATAGGGGACAATAAAATACTCACAAAATGGTATGTAATCATCAAAAACAGTGTCGATCACATGAAATCCCCATACCGGCCTGCACTCCAGATACTCAAAAAAAGCATATAACAATGGCATACGCAAGTATGATCAGACCATGCCTGTATTTTTTTATAAATTGTACCAAGTCTTTTTCACTCCTTTTCCAATCTGGGTTACCGGTCTTGTAATTCCGGATCCCCCAAATCGTGAGAGATTATACCACAGGTAAAATGATTTTTAAAGAGCTTTTTTCAATGGAAACTGTTAAATCTTCGCGAATTCCGCCAGATTCCCCGTCAATATGAATGGGAAGAGCGGACGCACTATGTACATGGATATCGCTGCAGGTGAGAATATGTATTCCCCTGATGCCCACATGCTTTCCGAAAAAAGCAGTAGGCAGGCAAAATAAAAGCTTTATCTTACGGATACCTTCCACAAGGATCACGTCCAGAAGCTGGTCGTCAGGCTGAGCATCCGGCAGAACTTAAAACCGCCGCCTTCATATTTCTGATTCATAACCGCTGTAAAATATACGTGGTCATAGGAAAAAGTATTCTCTCCATCTAGGGTCACTGTCATTTTTCCTGGATTAATAAAAATCAGCTGCTTCAATGCAATGAAAAGATAAATCAGCTTTCCCAGCCCAAGACGATTGAATATCTTCTTTAAGGGCGTTGCCAGAACCTCCTGGCATACGCCGGCGTCATATCCGATTCCCGTGCTGATACCGAATCGGGACTTCTTATTATTGCGGAGCAGGTAAGGAACATCCATTTTGCTGATATGCTCTGCCTTTAGGATATATTCCAGTGATTCCATTGGATCAAAAGGGAGTCTCATGCTTCTGCAGAAATCATTGCCAGAGCCGGTTGGAATGTATCCGAAGACTACCCGGTCAAAATCGGTAATGCCGGTGAGCACCTCGTGAATGGTGCCGTCACCTCCCACTGCAATGATATATACAGGCTCAGATTCAGTGCCAAGAGCACAGGCATCAGAAGCAATCTCTGCAGCATGTCCGGAATATCTTGTAAGGCAGTACTGGAAATCAATTCCCCGAAGCATAAGCTGCTGATGAATTTCATTCCAGATGGAACGTCCCCTGCCAGAGCGGGAATTGGGATTAACAATAAAATAATACATAACTTCTCCTAGGTTTTTAGAACATGTTTGCAAAATCTCCCATAAATTGTGAAGCACATATCAGGGAAAGTATTTGGGGGCATGCTCTGTGGCAAAGAACCTGAAGCCTTGCGATGTAGATTCTCTGTCTTTTATGGTTACATAATAGCATTGGTGGGATCGTTTTACAAATTAATTTTAACAAAATATTCTTAAAAATTTCTGAAGTGTGTTATAATGTAACTATTCCTTAACAATTATGGAGAGGATTTCACTGTTTGCTTAAGCAGACATCATCAAATACGAAAATAATCAGGAGTGTATACATGAAATCACTTGTAATTGCGGAAAAACCGTCCGTCGCCAGAGACATTGCCCGTGTTCTTGGCGCAAACCAGAAAAATGGTGGTATTCTCGAAGGCAAAAACTATGTAGTAACCTGGGCACTTGGACATCTTGTAACCCTGGCTGACCCGGAAGAATATGACAGAAAGTATGAAAAATGGGAAATGGCGACCTTGCCCATGCTCCCCAAGGAGATGAAGCTGGTAGTCATCCGCCAGACAGGCAGGCAATTTTCCGTAGTAAAGACTCAGCTTTTCCGAAAAGATATTGGAGAAATCATTATAGCCACAGATGCAGGACGGGAGGGGGAACTTGTTGCCCGCTGGATTCTGGAAAAAGCAGGCTGCCATAAGCCAATTAAGAGACTGTGGATTTCCTCAGTCACAGATAAAGCAATTAAAGAAGGCTTTGCCAATCTGAAAGACGGGCATGACTATGATAATCTTTACCGTGCAGCTGTTGCAAGGGCAGAAGCAGACTGGCTGGTGGGAATGAATGGTACCAGAGCTCTCACCTGTAAATACAACGCCCAGCTTTCCTGTGGCAGGGTGCAGACCCCCACCCTTGCCATGATGCAAAGCGCGAAGAAGAAATCCGCAAATTTGTGCCAAAAGAATATTATGGTATTTCTCTGGAGACCCAGGATGTGAAATGGACCTGGAGAGATGAGAAAACAAAGAGCTTCCGTACTTTTTCCAGGGAAAGGGCAGAGCAGATCAAAGGCAGGCTGGAGAACGCTGCTCTTGAAATAACCAATGTAGAGAAAAAAGCAAAAAAGACTATAGCCCCGGGCCTGTACGACCTGACAACTTGCAGAGGGAAGCCAACCTGAAATATGGTTTTTCTGCAAAAGAGACCCTGAATATTATGCAGCGCCTTTACGAAAACCACAAAGTACTCACATATCCCAGAACCGATTCCCGATACATTGGAAAGGACATTGTTCCTACTATTAAGGAAAGACTGAAGGCCTGCGGAATCGGTCCGTACAGAAAGCTTGCAGGCGCATTTATGAATAAGCCAGTGCAGGTGAATGGAAGCTTTGTGGATGATAAGAAGGTCAGTGACCACCACGCGATCATTCCGACAGAACAGTTTGTTCAGCTGGATCACATGACAAATGAAGAACGGAAGATTTATGATATGGTTGTCCGTCGTTTCCTTGCAGTTCTTTATCCTGCAAGCCAGTATGAGCAGGTGACCATGGAGGCGAAAGCGGCCGGAGAAACTTTTGCAGCCAGCGGCAAAGTGATAAAGAGTCTGGGCTGGAGGGAAGTTTACGAAGGCGGAGCAGATGATGATTTGGAAGATGAGGCGGATGATGAGAAAAAACTGAAAGACCAGCGTCTTCCGGAGATGAAAACCGGAACCAGACTAAAGATTTTGAAAACTTCCTTAAATACAGGAAAAACAAAACCGCCAGCAAGATTCACAGAGGCAACTCTTCTTGCAGCTATGGAAAATCCGGTGAAATTTATGGAGACAAGGGACAAAGAAGCGGTGAAAACCCTGGGAGAGACTGGGGGCCTTGGAACCGTTGCCACAAGAGCAGACATTATTGAGAAACTTTTCCATTCCTTTATGATGGAGAAAAAAGGCAATGAGATCCATATTACCTCAAAGGCAAAACAGCTTCTGGAGCTGGTGCCGGAAGACCTGAAAAAGCCTGAGCTCACGGCTGACTGGGAGATGAAGCTTTCCCAGATTGCAAAAGGCAGGATACGTCAGGGGGATTTTCTTCACCAAATCCGTGACTATACCTGTGAAATTGTAGATGAGATCAAGACCGGGGAGGGCACGTTCCGCCACGACAATCTTACCAACAAAGTATGTCCGCAGTGCGGCAAAAAACTTCTGGCTGTCAATGGCAAAAACAGCAAAATGCTGGTATGCCAGGACCGTGAGTGCGGCTACCGTGAAACGATTTCCCGCACTACCAATGCCCGTTGTCCGAAATGCCATAAACGTATGGAAATGTATGTGAAAGGTAAGGAAGAGACGTTTGTCTGCCAGTGTGGTTATAAGGAGAAGCTTTCCGCGTTCCAGGCAAGACGCCAGAAAGAGGGCGCAGGAGTAGGCAAGCGTGATGTGCAGAACTATCTGCGCAGGCAGCAGAAGGAGGCAAATGAGCCGGTGAATAATGCTTTTGCACAGGCATTGTCTGGAATTAAGCTGTAAATACAGAGGATAGATAATACGGAGATGCTGTTGATGGCAGCATGTTATATTACTGTTCACTGGCAATGTCCCGCGGGGTGTTTTTGGTGAATATCGTTTACAGAAAAATGGGGAATCTCAGCGGGAAATCTTGAAAATGCATGATTTCAGTGCATCGCGAAGTGAACCGTAACCATGTTTGTCTACAAAAAAATAAAAGAAAGAGGAATTTGCATATGCGCCGAGAAGTATCTTTGGAAGAGATTTCCGACGGAAGACTTTATGAATTAAATGATATGGTAAAGGCAGACTGTCAGGATTGTGCGGGCTGTCATGACTGCTGTGAGGGTATGGGGGACTCAGTTGTGCTGGATCCCATGGATGTGTACCGTCTGTGTACGAATCTGGGAAAAACACCACAGGAACTGGTAAGCACCGGACTGATCCAGTTCGATGCCATGGATGGGAATATTCTGCCTCATCTTTGCATGAGTGGAAAAAACCAATGCTGTGTTTTCCTGAATGAACAGGGACGGTGCAGCATTCATGACTTCCGTCCTGGGTTCTGCAGACTTTTCCCATTGGGACGTTTCTATGAAAATGGAGGATTTAAGTATTTTCTGCAGATCCATGAATGTAAGAAGACAAGCCGGAGCAAGATCAAGGTAAAGAAATGGATCGACACTCCGGATCTTCGCCAGTATGAAAAGTTTGTAGCTGACTGGCATTATTTTTTGCTGGATGTGCAGGAGGTTCTTTATAATGCCACAGATGCCCAGCTGATCAAAAATCTGAATTTATATGTGGTGAATCGTTTTTATATGAAACCATATGAAGTGGGCAGAGATTTCTATGAGCAGTTTGAAGAAAGACTGACAGAAGGAAAGCAGCTGTTAAGTCTGGCATAATTGAATAGAAAAACTCCCGGAACACTTGAGCCTGTTTGAAAAATCTTACAGAAAGCTTTTTCAGACACGCTCTAGAGCGCCCGGGAGTCTTTTATTTTTAGATTGCAGTATTCCATTAGAAGCTTTGGGAGGGACTATGGTGTCTGCGCACTAAAAATCAGAAATATATATCAAATGTTAAGTGAAAATCAAATTGTTGAAAAGTAGTCCGTATAATAGAATACACGAATTTCTCCATTTTGGCAAGAGATTTTTTGTAAAAAACTAAGAAATGTATGAACCATTTATGATAATGTCCTAATATACCACAAAGGAAAATGTCCCAATGTAGTATAATGCTTCCATCAACAGATGGAGGTAACGATTATCAGAAAGGTAGAATTATCA
>ENA-OQAA01000635-OQAA01000635.1-human-gut-metagenome-genome-assembly--contig:-NODE-635-length-22622-cov-2.745143_pt1 | contig 22622 bp, 30 predicted proteins | sample MGYA00242489_ERZ504515 | MGnify/ENA primary metagenome ERZ504515 (study PRJEB26092, sample SAMD00036237) | human gut metagenome | host: Homo sapiens | study: EMG produced TPA metagenomics assembly of... | reverse complement strand
TTGTCTGGCCGAAGTCCAGTTCGCTGGTCGTGTCCACATTGAAAAACTGAGAACGCGGATTTTGAAATACAGAACCGACTTTCAGAGAAATATCAAACAGTGACAGGTCACGGGTATCCTTTCCATCCAGATAGACGGAGCCGGTATAAGTCCCCTCATGATAATGGGGGATCAAGCCGTTAAACAACCGGGTCATGGTTGTTTTCCCACAGCCGGAAGTCCCGCAGAGCAGGACAAAAGAACCGTCCTCAATAGTGCAGGAAATATGTTTTAAAGCGCCACCGGCCTGCCTCTCACTGTCGGGAAGGGTACTGGCAGGATAAGAAAAGGATACATCTTGACATTCAATCATTTCCTTCACCCCCTTGCGGCAAGCACATAGATTTGCGCTGCAAATGCTCCCAGACAGATCAGCAGGAAAATAACATCCTGCACATGAAAACCCAGCTTACAGATATTCGTCCGTTTTACCGGGCCTCCCAATCCCCGCGTAAGGGCTGCCTGGGACAGTTCCTCTCCGATTTTGACGGAGCAGATCATCATGGGGACAATCCGATACTCTAAAATCGCACCGACTTTTCCATCACCAAAGCGGACGCCACGCATCCGCATGGCGTCCCCAATAGCGCTCCATTCTTCCGCAACCGTGGGAAAGAAGCGAAACATCACAGACATAGGAATGGTAATCTGCTGCGGCAGGTGGAGCCGTTCCATCGCCGCAACAAATTCGCTGACCGTGGTTGTCGTTACCACGAAATATCCCATGACCACGCTGGGGGTGAACCTCAGCAGAATGCCAACAATGACTACTGCAATGTAGTTTGCTACGCCAGCCAGTCGTGACAGACCGAACATTTCCAGGCACAGACTGCCTCCAAAAATCAGGATATAGAGAACAGCGCCTTTCCATTTTCTGGCCGCTGACAAAAGTAACAGCGGGATCGCCGCCAACACGATGATGTAATACTGCATGATGCCTTCATACGAACCGCCTAAAATAAAGACAGCTATGGTAATCAGTACCGCCAGTTTTGTCCGGGGGTCTAATAAAATTCCGCTATTGTTTTTTTGACTTGCAAGAAGTTCGCGGTTCATTACACAATTCCCGCCCGCTCAAAGTGCTTTTTGAAAATCTTCCGTCCGATCAGCCGCCGACAAGACCGCTGACGAAAGCAGCAATAAGCAGTACCGGCAAAATCCAGTCGGGCATATAAGCCATGAGCGTATCGGCATATTCCTGACCGTAGCCGGGGAGCAGGTTCTGGTAGTAAGCGTCACGCGTCACAACGATGGGAATAAAGGCGCCGATTACCCACATGGAAAAAACGCCGTGGATCAGCACTTCGCGCTTGGCATTTTTGTAGTCACAGGCTTTCATCATAAAATCGGAAATCAGCCGAAGATCAGCCGGTAGGGATGCACCACCAGCCATGCCGGTCAGCAGCATAATGATACCCAGCAGCACTCCGCAGATGGTAAGCATACCGAATTTTTTGATTTTGGAGAAGAACAACATCATCGGAATACCGCCGACAAGCGGCACGATCACGCTGATAAGTGGAATAAAGATCGGGATAAAACCGATAGACGCAGCTGCGAAAATGACGATAAAGTAAATCGCCGTAAAAATACCGATGTTGATTAAGTCCTTTCCTTGCAATTTGTTGTTCATTGCGAAACCTCCTAACATGATTACTTTCGTCTTTGTTAGTTCTTGCTAACCAACCCTAATGATAGCATAAATTCAGCTGTGCTTCTATGCACATATCGGTATTTTAAGCCCGTATAGCAAGGAGTTTTTTCGCTCTGCCAGAATATCCATTGACCGGGAGTTTTCTCGCAGGTATAATAATATCAGCGATTTTGCGTGATGAAAGGGGCGAAGCAGTTGCGTAACATGATATACAACATTTTAGAAAACAGCGATGCTGTTTCTGGTGTGACCTTGAAAAACAGTCCAAATAGCAGCACATTGCTTTTGAATCGGGCAGATGGCAAGGGACGCATGACATTCCATACGCTCTTTCCGGGGCTGACTTTGGCTTTTATTTTTGTAAACGCTCCCGTATGGCCGGAGTCGGATGAAAATTCAAATCTAAAGCCTTTGCTGATTAACTATTGCGTTTCGGGCAGAAGTGAATTGCTTCTGGATGACGGATCCTACATTTACCTGAAGGAAAATGATTTTTGTGTCAGTGAACAGACCGCACAGAAAGAATATATCTTTCCCACACGGCAATATCAGGGCATAAAAATATACTTTGACCTGCCACTTCTTTTACAGTCCTGCGGTGAACTTTTGAAATCTTTTTCACTTGACCTCCCTACGCTGGAAGAAAATTATTGTGGCAACCATAAGACATATATCAACGGAGCGGACAGTGAGCTGGAAAATATATTTCAAAAACTCTGGCGGCTATCTGAAAAGCCTCTGCCTTCCATTTGCAAATCTATACGCTTGAACTTCTCCACCGGCTTTTTAACATGGAAATCCGGCCTCCGAAAACCTGCGGCTTCTACACGGAAACGCAGGTTGAAATTGCAAAAAGGGCAGCGCAAATTCTCTCAGATGATCTTCGCCAGCACATTCCTGTACGGCAGATTGCAGAACGCTTTTCGGTCAGTGAAACCAGCCTGAAAAATTATTTTAGAGGCGTATATGGACAGAATATATCCACCTGGCTGCGGGAAATCCGTATGAACGAAGCCGCAAGGCTTCTTTCGGACACAAAGCGTCCGATTGCCGAAATATCCGAACAGGTCGGCTATTCTAATCAAGGGAAATTTGCAGCTGTATTTAAAAAACAGCTTGGATTATCACCCTTAGAATATCGACGATTCAAAAATTTGGAAAAATACTAAAGCCGAGATAGATTAATACTCTCGGCTTTACTCATTTCACATTCACAATTTGGTATTCAAAAACTAATTGTTTGATCCACTCCTTCTCTTTGATATTTGTTTGTTCGTAATAATTATAGATTTCCTCTACAGAGAGTTCTTTTAAAACCTTCTCTCCATTTTCTTCACATTCTTGTACTAAGCATCACTTAGCAAACTCATCAGATCAACCATTCCTTTCCCTCAGATATTCAAACAGTGCCTCGGTAAACTCTTCTTTCTTTGCTCTTGAAACATTCAGTTCTATTCCGCATTTCAACCGTAGTACGCCTTTTTCTAACCCTTCTACTTTTCCAAAATTAACAATGTAACTATAATGCGTCCTAAATGACCTTGTCTCTTATAAAAAATGAAACGAAAGTAAGTTTCTTTTACTGCCAGCCTTAGAAAATTACTACCAACAGCATCTTGAACTGTTCCTGTCCATATACCGCATGGGGATGTTTTGCCGGCATGACGATGGAGTCGCCTTCTTTTAGGATATATTCTTCGCCGTCAATAGTTACTTTTCCTACACCATCCAGACAGGTCACGAAGGCATCCCCGCCGGATTCATGGGTGCTGATCTCTTCGCCTTTGTCAAAAGAAAACAGAGTAACACTTACGTGTTCGTTCTGCGCCAGTGTTTTGCTGACTACCTGTCCGTCATGGTATTCTACCTGATCTTTTAAAGCCATGACTTCTGCTTTGTTGATGTTCTTAATTCCTGTCATTTTTTATGTCTCCTTTTTTAATTTATATTGTACCCAGTACAGTGAAAATTATGTATCTGCTATATTGACGCAGTATATGAAAAGTCAAACTAATCAATATAGTGGCTACTTAATATTCGCTGTACTAAGCATAATGTGCCTGTTATACTTCACAATAATACAAGAAGGATCTAAGTTTCTCCCATCCTGCCTCGTCGAAGTCCCCATCCAGGGACAGGTCATAAACTGGTGCCTGGCAGTGGTCGTGAATTCCTCTCATATTCAGCACCATAGCAGTGTTTTCATAGCGTGGTGCCATCATCAGGATACCGCTGCAGTTCTCACCCAGTTCCAGTGCTTTTGCATAACGGTATCGTCCATTGGCACCAGAGTAGTCTGACAGATACTCATCGGCACGTTTTTGAAGCCACTTAGGTCTTGGCTGAAGCTGCTTCTATCTCCCAGGCGCTTATGGATTGCCAACAGCTGTTTTCCCATTTCTGGAAAAACTCTGTCGCATTTTTATTGCCAGAGGCTTCTTTCCACAGAAACAGCATCATCTCAGACAGCGGTGCCCGGCGGCACAGGATTCCTTCATACTCCAGCTGCTCCAGGATTCCCTCATTTAAGCTGGTCAAGCTGGCTGAGGTTCCAACTAATCCCAGTGATTTGGCTGAGGTACTTTCTTCTCCGATCTCCTTCGCCCAGCGGCGCAGGTCTTTCCACTCATGGAGGCTGCCATCTGGAAGCAGAGAGCGGTAACACTGATCCCGCATATGCGGATCGGCACTGTAAAGGATGTCGCCGCAAACCAGAGCCTTCATCAGAAGCTCCGGATCATCTGCGGTCACTGGAAGTGTCTCCAGGATCGGCGCGATAATGTCCACATGCTCATATCCCTTGCGGTCCAGTACGTCCGGACGGCTCTTGCATACTGTCCATCTGCATCTGCACCCTCGTTAAATGGGATCAAGAACTGTAAATCCTTCTGCTCTTCTTTCGGTGTCTCTTCCAACAAGGTCAAAATCTGACCTAACATCACTGGGAACGGCAGATATTCCTTGGAGTTGGTCTCTGCACGTCCCTTCATCAATACTTCACGGGAATAGTCTGGCAGTGTTTTTCTCTTTTTATAGCCGCACTGTTCAAAATAGTTTTCCAAGTACCAAGTGTGGTAACCAAAATCCGGCAGTACAAGTGTCTTGTCCTTATCCGGCTTGAACTTAATATTGGCTGGCTTCATCTTCACATCCAGGATGTTAAAATCTTTTGGCATCTGGCTGGCGGTCTGTGGGAGATACTGTTAAGGAACGCCTCAATACGGGTAATAATACCGACTGCCGAATACTGCTCATCCACCTCGATCTGAAGGTACGGCTTATCCCCCATCTCTTCACGGAACATATGGTTTACAAGGGTATCAGGACCGCATCCGTGGTTGGTAAGGTAAACGGCATACAGGTTCGGATGGTGGGCCACGATCTTCGCACCGGATAACAGGTGGTCACCGAAATGATATTTTTTCTTTTGCGAATGATTCCGTTACACTCATTAATTAGTATTCGGGTGATCCAGGTTCGGAAAAATTTCTCTTTTTTTAATGTATCCAGCTTTTCATATGCTTTGAGAAGCGTTTCCTGAACAGCATCACAACAATCTGCATCATTTTTTAAAATGGATTTGGCCACATGATACAGCATCGCTTCCGCATCGTGGACCTCCTTAATAAATGCACTTTTTGTCATAGCCTGTTTCTCCTTTGGTCCGGACATTTATACGCGTGTTTTTTTATTTTACATCAATTAGATGCATTTGAACATCAATCGGTTCTCCCAAAGCAGTTTTTTCTAAAAATAAAACAGTTTTTTTGAAGTAACTGGTTCTTGACACATAATATACCTTGCAATATTGAAGGAAGCTGAATTAATCCGAAACCAAAGAGAAGAAAAGTTTATTTATTAGGAATTAAATACTTCCGTATTGAAAGATGTCATGCTGTGGATCACAGATTTGAAAGGAACATCGGACGATGAAGGAAATGATAAAAAATATAGAGGTTCATTAATTAGCTCTATACTGATAATCCTCACAGAAATGTCACAGACAGGTGCCTTTTATCAGCTGAAATCTCACAATTTTGTGACATTTGAAAACGGCCACCCTTTCGGATGACCGTTTCTCGTCTGTGTATCTTATTCAGCAATGCGTAGCCGTTCCACAACTGTTTTCTGTGCCATTTTGTTATAGCAGACCAAAGGTACAAAGGCGGTAATGAGAACTAACGGTATTACACAGAGGAACACAGGAAGCAGGGTAAAATGCCATGTAAAATAACTTAATTCTGCCCCCATCATTCGAACCACTGTCAGACTCCCCACGATAGAGATGAGCAGGGAACATATAAGCCCCCATGCGGAATACCCAATCCCCTCAATCATTAGCATCTGTTTGACTTGTCGGCCGGTCATACCTACCGATTGCAGCATGGCCAATTCTTTGTATCTGGACAAAATAGAGTCATCATGGAATTGATAAAATTCAGTATGCCAATCAACGCCAGAATCGCACAAAGAGCACCTCCCACAAGACGGTACATGTTAATCATCCCATCAAAAGTCTGCCGCAGTGTCACTTTTGACAGATAATCCAAAGCTGTGTCCGTATTTGTAGTGTAGTTTTTCAGCCAGTTTTCCGTGGCAAGCTGGTATTCATTATCTACATTGAAGATGGTTTTCATGGCCGGCTGGTCGGCGGATACCATATTTCCCAGCAGCTCATTTGTCGGGAAAATATAATCCAGTCCCATATCTACTTGTAAAGGTGTTTCTAACGCTTTCGGTATATCTACCACAGCCAATACATCATATATTTTGTTTGTTCCATCAAGCTGCTGCACACAGATCTTGTCTCCCGGTTGATACAAACAGAGAGAACCGTCACTCATCATCCGCAGCGGTGTTACATACACGCCGGTTCCAGCTCTCCATTTTTCCATGTTCAGCTCTCCATCCAAAACCCGCACATACTCTGCCGGAAAGTCGTCTAACCCGTACACATTGACACCATGTTCCTGTCGAACCCTATAATTTCCCAGCTCATTTGCTATATCACGGGAAGAAACCGCAAGTTCCTGCAACTTTGTAAGATCATGTTTGGAAAGCGGCTGTTTGGAAGTCCACAGGTACACATTGCCTATATCTTCAAGACCATTCAACCTTTCAGCCTCACGAATGAAATCCTGGCTCACATTCGCCGTGTTATACGGGGCATAGCTGTTGATTACCGTTGTATCGGACACTGTAAAATCCGTAAGACTAAAATCAGCCACAAACTTATCGAAATCAAAGGAAGTTACATAGGTATAGACACTGTTCAAAAGAACGATGCTGAGTGCAAAGGACAAGGTGACAATCGTTACTTTTTTCTTATTGCGGCCAAGATTGCTTTTTGCCATCATAACTGTGCTTATACGTTTACTGCGACGGTCTTTCTTTTTTTCCTCCTGCCTGCTCGACATAGTGTAGCGCCTCTATCGGGGAAACCTTGGCTGCCATCGCAGCAGGTTTTTGGCAGCTAATCAAAACAGTAATCATAGAAAAAACAATCGCCACCAAAAAAATCGACGGATTTACCGTAGTAACGACCCTTATATCATCCGTCAGCATATTTACAATCGCAGGCAGCAGCAATCGACCAATTGGCCATCCCAACAATAGACCAATAGGTATACCCATAAGAGATAGCTTAATTGCTTTTCTATAAACGATTTTTCTTATTTGTCTTGCAGTGGTTCCCAGTGTTTTCAACATTCCATAAAACCGAATATCCTGTGCGATAGAAATATAAAACACATTGTAGATTAGAAGATACCCTGCGATAAAGATAACCGCAATACCAGCTACAAGGGGCAGCATGGAAGAAAAACTGACCGTTGCCGTTTGGTAAGCGTCGTTAATACTTACCCGTTCATCTAAACCGTATTTGGAAGTCACATCTAATGCCTGCTTTTCAATGTTCCATGCCGTAGCATCATCATAACAGCATCAATATAACCGGTTCCCACAGGTGGGGTTGTTCCGTCCGTTTCCCCGTGGATGACAGGAGCTACCTGTTCCGTATATTCTTTGGATAATAGAATTGTTTGACGATACGCCACAGCATCCCCATCCCAAATGCCGCAAAGCGTAAAGGTATCGCTAAATGTATCCGTATCAGTTATAAAGGTCAGTTCCATCTGTGTACCAACCTCATCAGGTAATCCCATCGCTGCCAGAACAATACGGCTGGTGGCAATCTCATTTTTCTGTTCCGGCAGATATCCGGTGTCGGGGGTGTTAAAAGTTAGTTCTGCATAGGTTTCATCACTATATCGCAGTTCCGTGGGTGTCTTGTTGAACTTATCACCCACGGCATTTCCTATGATAATCGAGTATCCGCTGTCCTTCACCCCTGTATCCGATGACAGCCGTTCATATTCTTCCCAAGATAAACGCTTGATACCTGCATGGGCAGAAGTGCCGGTTGTCCTCATATTACTTTCCTGCATAGCAGTCTGCAAGCTAATGGCAATTGTAAACAGGCTGGTAAAAAGCAGTGTGGCAAGCAAAATCGCCAATACAGCAATGGTGTTTCTCCGGGCTTTCAAAGAACGCTTTGCCAGAAGTTTCAGGACAGGTCTGTTGTTATTCCCAAATAAAATATCTGTCATATTTTCGCCCTCCTTTACTTGGAAATTCTGCCGTCCTCAATACGGATAATACAGCCGGCAAGCTGGGCAATCTCATTGTTATGAGTAATCATCACAATGGTCTGATGGAATTTCTGGCTGGTAACTTTCAAAAGTCCTAATACATCACTACTTGTCCTGCTGTCAAGGTTTCCGGTCGGTTCATCGGCCAAGACAATGGCTGGTTTGGAAACAAGGGCACGCGCAATTGCCACACGCTGTTGCTGACCGCCGGAGAGGTTGTTGGGCATATTGTTTAGCTTATCCTCCAGTCCCAGCATCTGCACTACTTCTTTCATAAACTTCTTATCTACCTTGTTTCCGTCCAGTTCCACAGGCAGCACGATGTTTTCGTAGACATTCAGCACCGGCACCAGATTGTAGTTCTGGAAGATAAAGCCGATGTTACGTCTGCGGAAGATGGTAAGCTGTTCATCCTTGAATTCAGAGAGTTCTTTTCCTTTTACTTGAATGCTACCGGAAGTCGGTGTATCCAAACCGCCCATCATATTCAGCAAGGTGGACTTACCACTGCCGGAAGTACCAACGATGGCAACAAACTCTCCCTCCTCAATGGAGAGGGTTACGCCATCCAATGCTTTTGTGATGTTCGGCTCAGTGCCGTAATATTTTTTTTATCTGTTGTCTGCAATATGCTCATATAGAACACCATCCTTTCTTTGTGATGGTTTATCATAAAGACCGAACCTCACAGAAATGTCACGAGCTACAAAGAATTTATAAGAAATTCGGTTCCAAATGTCATAAGTCTGTGACATTTCAATTTTGAGGGAATGTCGGTACTACTTTCGGAGCAGGAAAACAGAAAAGGTTGAGCCTTGCCCAATCTCTGATGCCACCCGGATATAGCCTTCCTGCAAGGTCACGATCTCACGGGCCAGATACAGACCAATCCCAATCCCCTCCACATCATGTACCGCATCTTCCCGGTAAAACCGTTTGAAAATCGTCCCCTGATGCTGCTCCGAGATGCCGATGCCGGTGTCGGCAATGTTGATCTTTACATACATTTCCCAGCCTTCCACAGACACACGGATCTGTCCGCCTGCCGGGGTGTACTTCACTGCGTTATCCAGAATGTTGAACAGAGCTTCGCTTGTCCATTTTCTATCGTGTCGCGCATCCAGATGCTCTGGACATTCCACCTGTACATCTATTTGTTTCTTTTCAGCATTGAACAAAATCCAGCCCAGGGCTGTGGCAAGGGTATCATAAACCGGCTGCTGTTTTTGATTCAACGAAATGACTCCAGTTTCCAAGCGGGAAGTTTTAATCATGGCCTGCATGAGAAAGTCCAGCTTATCAAGCTGACTAGCCTGGGCTGTCAGAAATTCCTTTTGCTTCTGCGGAGGAACCTCGTTTTCAAGCAGCGTGTTGTTGATTATCTTCAAGTTGGCAATCGGGGTCTTGACTTGATGGGAAATATCAGAGATCAGCTCTTGCAGGTCAGCTCGTTCCTTTGCGATGTTGTTTTTATTTTCCTGCATGACTTCGTACAACCGCCCCAGTCGGTAGTTGATTTTATAAAATAGGCTTTCTTCCTCAATCGTCTGCTTCGGCTGCATAATATCCCCGGAGAGCATATCATCCATTTGACCACAAAAGGAATCGGAGAACATGACCAGTTTCCGACGGATCAGGGTCACAAAGCAGATGACGCAAAGCAACACAAAGACACTGAACAAGAACACATACCCGACAGCGGTTATATTCTCGGTCAGCAGATAAATAGCGGCAGAAACCACACCAACTGCCAGCAGCAAGAGTATTCCCAAAAGGATACAGGCTTTGTTGATGGAGAATTTTCGTATATTCATTTCAGCGTCCCTCCAATCCACATATAGCCCATGCCGTACACCGTCTTAATGTACTGGCGGCCTTCCGTTTCAATTTTGTTTCTCACCCGGCTGATGGCTGCGGTCAGGGCGTGTTCATCCACAAAGTTTCCATCGGCATCCCACAGTTTTTCAAGTAGCATCTGCCTAGTCAAAACAATCTGCGGATTTTTGGTCAGGATTTTCAACATCCGATATTCCAACGGAGTGAACACCAGCGGCTTACCGGACAGGGAAGCAGTCATCTCTGAGAAATTGATGGATAGTGCGCCATCCTCATAGCAATCTCCGCCACTCTGTTTCGCCAGCCGCCCCAATACCACGGACAGCTTTTTTTGAAAGACGCTCATGGGAAAAGGCTTGGTCACATAGTCCTCAGCTCCCAGCTCATATCCTTTGAGCATATCACTCTCCATATCATTTGAGGTCAGGAAGATCACTGCTGTATCTGACCGGCGCTCTTTTACCTCACCGCAGAAATCAAAGCCATTCCCATCTGGCAGGTTTACATCCAGCACGATCAGGTCATAGTCCTGCTTAGTTAGAAAATTACTGGCTGCTGATTTTGTCAATGCAGAGTCCACGACATAGCCCGCAGCATCCAAGTTATAGCACAAGGTATTATTCAAAAGTCGGTCATCCTCGACTACTAAAATTCGCATTGTATCACACTCCTTCATTCTTAGTGTAGCATCCAAATGTCACAGAAACCTCACAAGAAACTATTTCTTGTTTCCTTTGTATCTCTTATCAAGTGGTTTTTGTGCTTCTCTTGGTATCAGCCAAACACCGGCCATTTTCACAGCGCCGGGGACACGCTCACCAGCACAATAATAATTTACCCTACGAGGTGCCACGCCCCACTTTTCGGCGGTCTCTTTCAATGTCATATAGTCCATTTCGCACCTCCAGTAATAAAATGTCAATAGTTTTTTAATCACTTTTTTCAAAAAGGCAAAAAAAAAATAGAACGTATAGATTATTTCCATACGCTCTATCTCACATTTCATATTAAATTTTTTGAATTCTACAAACCTGAAGTTGAAGAGCAATAGCTCTACCGTTCATACGATGCAATGATTTCTTTGCTGTCTGCAATTCTATAATCAAGTGTTTCCAAATTACCAATCAAGTCAAATGTCATATCTGCATTGACCTGCAATTCATCTTTCAATCCTGGATGCAGACGGTTCATCTTTTAGAAAAACGGTTAATCCATAAGGCTCTGTTTCAGACTGTATCTCTATACTGTCATATGAGTATCCCTCAGGATACTCTTGACCGCTTACAATATTTATAACATTTGAAGAATCTCCTACATAATCTGTCTTATACTGCGACAGGTCAGGAATTTCGTACAATTTTTTCTTTTTTTCCGCACGCCGAAATCAACATTATTGATACCGTAACTAACATAATTGCAAGTACTTTTTTCTTCATAAAACATCTCCTGAAAACTTTTATTTATCTTCTGACTCAAATCCGAGTTCTTTCAGTTCTTTTTCGTTTCTGACATCTTCATCCGTTTTCTTTCCAGTGATGGCACTGTAGGCTTCTTTGATTCCATTTTTCACTGCCCATTTGATAACGAAATACAGCGCAATCAAAATAACAATTGCAGTTCCTCCGCTTATGCCTAATTCATTCCACATAATCATTAACTCCTCCGATTTCGTGACTTTCAATTTATTTTCAATTTTGCAGGCTGGAATCTATCATTGAATAAAACACATCCATACTCCAACTACTATGAGCAATATACCTGATATTCTTCCTGCAAATTTTGACTTTTGATATCCTAGAAAATATATTGTTTCGGGAGTTGTAAATGGCAATAAAACAACATCTATACCCATTACTATAATTCCAATTCCTATTATGAAGACATTATTGTTAGAAATAATGCCATAAAACATAACTAAGAATCCCAAAATAATGCCTAATATAAAATACTTAATTTTATGGTTGTCTTTATCCACCATCTTTTCATAACAATTTTCACAATTACTATTACAAAATTCAAAATTGTCATTTAGTTTTTTGCCACAATATTTGCATTTTTTCATACTATTTTCTCGGTAATCCCCCCAAAATTTATTCATATATTCTCGATTTTTTCTGTTTTTTACATACAAGCTGGAAATTGTTACTTTCTACATAGCGTGTTTCCTAAAATAATAATTACCACGACATCAACCAAAATAATTCCCAATGCAATATATACAAAAAATGCAGGTAAAATATTTTCAAACAAGCCCATAGTTAATGCAAGAATTGCTATAATAGACATTCCAATTCCCATTGTTCTGCATAACTTCTTTTCATCATATTTTTCCTTTTCTTCTTTTGAAGCTGTATTATATCCAGAAATGAACCAGCTTCCGTGTCCAGAAAGTAAAATAATAGAAAGTACGGCAAATATCACAAAGACAATCCACACTATCCAATCAGAACCTGTTGCTAAATCTGATAATTTCATTTACAGACTCCTCCTTAAATTCTGTTTTGTTACTTATAGGATATCATATTTTTTCTTCAATTACATCCACCTAATTTTAATACATTGCCATTCGGCTTACTTCTGTAACCAGCATCCGGTTAATCTTCTTCTGCATTGTTTCCTTTGAATCTTCATTAAAATGATAACGGACAACATAGACCGTCTGACCGATTTTCTTTGTAAATGTGTTCCCCTCTGTTTTTGTATTCATCAAAAGAATCTCTTCCCGGTAGACCAGAGCTGCCTGTTTCCAGGGAAGTGAATCCGGGAACCTGTTCTTACATTTGATTCCATATAAAAGACTTCCAAGGCAGCAGATAACCGTGAGGATCACACAGGTGATTCCTGTAAATGGAGTGATCTTCAGACAAGCCAGCAGCCATTGCGCATATCCGCATACCGCAACCGCCAGTACCTTGGAAAACATCCAGCCATTATCATCAAATCCTCGAAACATCCTGGATGTTACCGGCATAAATACCAGTCCCAACAGAAACAGCATCTCCCACTAGGTTAAAAATGTAAAGAAACCAGAACCCGGGAGCCAGTAAGCAGTGCCTGCCAATAAAACAACCGGGGCAATCTTTATCAAATAAATTCGTTTCGCATTCAAGCCAGTATCCTTCCTTTTCCTGTTTTTATTATTACTGAGTTAGAATATCATTTTCTTCAAGCGTTCCTGTAAATATGGAATATGCTCCCGTTATCTCGCAGCTGCCGGAAATTTTCCCTTCATATTCAACCGCTACAAGATCTCCTGTCTTGATCTCCCCACTTTCACTCCATCTTTTTACCCTTATGTCATCTGTATATACCTTATATTCTTTTCCGGCTTTGGGGTTCCTACATAAAGCTGTATTATCAACTATCATATATCCATTTCCAATTTCCGTGACAGTTCCGGATATGGTTGGCGCACTGCTGCTGGATTTTGTTTCCGTGGAATGCTTTTGTACGTAACGGATGATTTGTCCTGCTGCTTCTTTTCCAATGAAATAGCTGTATTCATAGTCTAAAATATTGGTTGCGAAATAGCCGTCTTCAGAAATGTAGATCACCCGGTTATAAACACCCAGCGTTTCCGAGGTTGCAGTGAAAGCGAGATAAATACGGTTCTCTCTTTCAAAGAAATCACTTGTATTATCAAGTTTTGCATCACTGCGGCCCGCAAGGATCTGCCAGATCTCATCATCATTATCCAGCAAAAGTTCCTCTTTTTCCTCATAATTTTCACATTTTGTCACGTAGTTTAACTCTATATTTTGAGAAAGACCATACAGTTCCAGCAACTTCCCTAAAGTATCTGGAGCAGTGCTTTCATCAGCTGCATAAACATAAAATCCGTCTTCATTCCCTGCAGCAATCATCAGTTCTTCTGATATTCCATGAATCTTCCGCACCTCAAATGTTTCCGTATATTTTTTTTCGGTATCAGGATCAAGGCCTTCTGCTATACAGGAGCCAATCTCATCCCCTAGTGCATCTGTGTGGATTGGATTCTGGCTTTTTACGGTAAACTGTTTTCCATTAAACTTAATAGCAGGATACTTTTCAGCTGCAGTCTTGTATTTCCATGGCCATTCTATGGCTCGTTCTGTTTTAGAAACATGATATTTATATTTGCTTTCAGCTGTTGCGTCATTCTTTAAAAGATGCGGAATCAAAATACCTGCGATTACAAATAGGGTAAGACAAGCCGCAGCCGTCATCCATTTCATTACAGGATTATGCCTTTTCTTTGGCGGTGCTTCCAGTGTAGCAGTGATAAGCTCATTATCAATATAACCAATGGCATCTGCAATTTTGGGTATGTTCATAGATAGATTTCCTCCTTGATCAGATATTCTTTTAATTGGGCTCTGGTGTGAGCCAGCATATGTGTTACTTTGCGTTCAGTAAAACCACATCTCTCTGCAATAGCTATGTTAGATTCAAAATAAAAATATTTTAGAAGAAACACTCTCCGGACCACTTCTTTTTGTTTATTAAGAAAAATACTGATTGATTTTCCAATCTCTTCGTCATTCCTGCTCGGAGCATACCTTTCATCTGGCAGTATATCTGCAAGTTCATCCAATGCCATAACCATATCAGCGGATCGTTTTTTAGCTTTTTGTTTTCTAAATTTATCTATGGAAATACTTCTGACAATTTTGGAAATATAAGCCTTAAAGTTATCCGGCCTTGTAGGTGGAATTTTGTTCCACACTCCTAAATATGTGTCATTCACACACTCTTCCGAATCCTGGAGGTTATTTAGGATATTATAGGCAATTTTATGACAAAGTTTTCCATATTTTATATCTGTTTCCTTAATTGCCTGCTCGTTTCTTTCAAAATAGAGTTCTATGATTTTTTTATCGTCTATGATATTCCCCTCCTCAAAAATGTTCTCAATTATAAAGTCGTCTTTTTTTGATGAGCGTCTCAAAAAATTTTATATTTTTTTGAATTATAGCATAGAAAAAAGAGAACAGCTTTAGCCATTCTCCTTTTGTCATCTGAATCCAATTTTTTTATCAAGAATACCAATTTTCTACTGCTTTCTTGATTTCGAATCTCCTTAATCAGCTCTACTGCATTTTCTGCATCATCAGTTTTTTACGAATATATCCATTCCATATATTCCAAAGCCAGGTGCCCCATGCATCGCAAACATTCGCACTTGCCTCCTGTGAAAAAGCCATTATTCCATTTTGTCTTAACATTTCCATGAGTTGTTCCGTTTCTATTATATTTTGTGCATTGTAAATCTTGATATATTCCATCTTAGATAATGGTGAAATTTCTTTTATATTTTGAGTATTTGTTGGATTTTGTTTCTTTTTCCGATTGATAAATGTCAGAATTCTAAGAATAATAAATGCGACAATAGTAATACCAATCCAAAATTCAAAAGCTAATCGTGTTATCTGTGTTTCTGTAGCTCCCATTCTTAACAAGCATACGCCATAGAGGAAAGCAAAAATTCCTGAACATAATACGCTGGTAAGAAAATCCCTCCATACAGTAGTATTTTGGGGCAAACATTTATCCCATATTCCATTGTATATCATAATAGTTGCATACAGGATTCCTCCGGCTAAAACACTTACTGTCTCTCCTAAAATAAAACGAATATTTATTGTCAATAACATTTGAATAATAATTGCCATTACACCAATCACAAACATTGATGCAAAGGCAAGATTTCCAGCCTGTAGTGCTTTTCGTTTTGTCCATTCTTCATACATTGCAACTTTGTCCAAAGTTTCTCTCATCTCTTTATTCATAGCCTGGCTCCTTTCTCCATCCAGGAGCTCTCTCATTTCAACATCGTAATATTCAGCAAGCTCAACAAGTATGCTAAGATCTGGCATATTTGTTCCTGTTTCCCATCTGGAAACTGTTCTTGCAGACACTCTGAATTTCTCAGCAAGCTGCTCTTGTGTCAGATTCTTTTCCTTACGACATTGCTTTAAAAAAGCTCCGATCTTTTTTGTGTCCATGTCTCTACCTCTCTTCCACTTACAGTTTACCAATATGTAACAAAATTACCACGACATAAAATGAGAATCCACGAATTTTCAACCAGACATTGTATGTCTACGATATTCAAAGTTACTTTCAACATCAAAAGTTGCTTTATGGTCATTCAAAATTATCAATCCTTCTTTTCAGCTTTAGGTTTATGATAGGCCATTTTATATAAATTATCGTATTTTTTTACTCTCCGGTCCAGCATTTTTTTTCTGCAAACTGGAGGTATATCAGCCTTTCTTGTGAGTACCAAAGTATTCTTTCAAAACAATCAGTGCTTCCTCTCTCAAAATGCCTGATTACAGTTTTATTATTCTGCTATGATTTTATGTAGTTTTATTAGTATGCAATACCACACTACAGTGCAGACAACCGTTCAAAAATATATTCCTTCTCTGATGACAAGTCTTCTCTAAACCTATAGCCCAGTCTGTTAAATTCTTGTATATCAGCTGGATTTTCAATCCCTCTTTCTGCCATAAATCTGACCATTTCGCCGCGGGCCATTTTTGCATAAGTACCTTTTGTTACCAGCTTTTCTCCGGATAATTCACAAAATGTAATCGTTATATACGTATCTTTTGGTGACAGATATTTTTCTATGCATTTCGAATATTCTTTTGATGCCAGATTAATAATGATCCGGCTGTCATCAATAACGGACTGATATAGCAGATCTCCCCAATAGTCATATAAATTTCGGGTATTTCCTATTGTAACCTTTGCCTGCATTTCCAGGCGATATGGTTTCACACCGTCCAGTGGCTTTAAGCTTCCATAAAATGCGGATAAAATTCTCAGATGCTTTTGGATATACTCAAACTGTCCGTCTTCAAACACTGCTGGTGCCATATACTGGAATGCAATTCCTTCATAAGACAAAATAGCTGGAGTAAGCATGTGATAAAGATCCATATTTTCTAATCTGTCAAAGTTCTGCCTGGCAATCTTGTCATTACATTTCCAGATTGCTTTCAGTTCCTCTTTTTCCAGGCTCTTCATCCAACTCAGTATCTTCGTTGTCTTATCAAGAAAATCCGGCATTCCTACGGGTGCTATGCTGTCCGTATCCGTAATCATCTTTTTTGCCGGTGATAATATAATCTTCATCACGCCAATTCCTTCAGCATATTTTCAGGATCATCTGCTGCTTTCACTTTATCATTTGCCTTTATGATAATTCCATGCTCATCAATCAGATAGGTCGTCCTTACTACTCCCATAGAGACTTTTCCATAATTCTTCTTTTCTTTCCAAACGTCATATGCTCAATCACTTTGCGCTCCGGATCTGCCAATAAGGTAAATGCCAGTCCGTATTTTTCTTCAAATCTCTTATGAGAAGCTACTGAATCCTTACTAACACCAAGGATAACAGCTCCTTTTTCTGTAAACTGAGGATACCGATCTGAAAAGCCACATGCCTGTTTCGTACAGCCAGCTGTATTATCTTTCGGGTAAAAATATAAAATTACTTTCTTTCCGGCATAATCACTTAATTTATGCATGTTTCCGTTCTGATCCGGCAGTTCAAAATCAGGGGCTTTTGTTCCTGTTTCCAACATTTTTTAATCCTCCGTTTCTGTAGCTTCCGCTTTCTTTCTTGTTTTTTTACTGCCAGAAATCATTTTGTGTCCTGTATAGATAGACATTATCATACAAAGCAGAGAGCTTAGTGCAAAATATTTGTGACTTGATTTTAAGCCTTTATATCCTGTATAAACAGTTCCAATCATGGTAATAAATGCTCCTAACGACCAATATTTGTGTGCTTTCATGTGATTCCTCCATTTTTCAGTGTATTCAATTGTAATTATACTCTACCGCATTCCTATGTCAATTTTATAATAGATCCTTCCTATAAAATTTTCAGAATATCTGATATGATACCTCAAGTAGGGCATAAAAATATAAAACCTACTTGAGGGTATCATATCAGAACTGGCGGTTATGTTTGAGGGAAGCACCGCCAGCGGTACAGAGCAGGCTTACCGGAAAGCGATGGATAAGCTGACAGAGCTTCTGATTGCCGAGGATGCCATCCATGCAGGCCGGCATATTTTTTCATTGCCATCCGATGTTCTTACAGAACATATACTTCTCCCCCCTTGATGCGTCATTCTTGTTCTGAAAACAGGAACAGAATTCTTACAGCGACTGTAAGTGTTATATATTGTGTTTCTGTGCTATCATTTACTTAAAAATGGATAGGAGGTATTCATATGAACCCAATTTTGAATATTGAAAATCTTACCAAAGTCTATGGGACTTTGCCAAACCAGACGAGAGCCCTGAACGGAATCACTTTTCAAGTCATGCCGGGAGAGTTTCTCGGTATTATGGGAAGCAGCGGTTCCGGTAAATCCACGCTTCTCAACTGTATTGCAACTGTGATTCAGCCCACAGGCGGACGCATTCAGGTGGATGGGGATACTTTGCAATCGCTCAAGGGAAAGACTCTTGCAGAGTACCGTAGCAAAAAAGTTGGTTATCTATTTCAGAACTTTGAATTGCTGGACAACCTGACTGGCAGAGAAAACATCCTGCTTCCGACTTCCTTGCATGGGGTATCCGAAGCAGAAAGCAGCCAGAGGCTGAAGCAGTTGACTAACTATCTGGAAATCACTGATGTTCTGGATAAGTTCCGTCCAAGATGTCCGGCGGTCAACGTCAGCGTGTTGCGGCAGCAAGGCTCTGATCTTGCATCCTCAAATGATTCTTGCCGATGAGCCGACGGGTGCGCTGGATTCTAAGAACGCAAGAAGTCTTATGGAGAAGCTGTCCGACCTGAATCGTTACGAACAAGCTACGATCCTGATGGTAACCCATGATTCCAATGCCGCCAGCTTCTGTAAGCGCATCCTGTTCATCCAGGATGGCGTGATCTTTCATGAGCTACGACGTGGAGACGAATCCCAGCAGGAGTTCTACGGGCGCATCCTAAAAGTGATGGCGCAAATGGGAGGGGGCGGCGCAAATGTTCTCTAATCTCATTCTTCGGAACAGCCGTCGCAGCCGAAAGGAAAACGGTCTGTTTTTCAGCTCCCTGGTGATTTCTATTGTTGCCTTTTACATGATTCTTTCCATCTCTACTCAGGATGTTATGATCTTTTTGCAGAAGATGGAGAGCGATGCCGTGAACAGGCTCTTGCTTCTGATTCCTGTGTTTTACGGAATGACCTTGGGTATTCTTTTCTTTTTGATCTATTTTGCCTGCAAGTATCAGTTCGAGCGCAGACGGCATGAGTTTGGTGTTTATCTAATGTTGGGGATGCGTAGAATAAACTGTTTGGTATGCTTCTGGCGGAAGATTGCCTGACTAGTATTCTTGCCATGCTCATAGGTTTACCTGTGGCTGTGGTGCTTTCAGAAATTGTCAGTCTTGTCACCGCCAAGCTAGTAGGCATGGGAATCATCGGTCATCAGTTTTCTTTATCTTGGTCTGCGATTGAATGGACGTTGGCAGGATTTCTGGCAATTAAGCTGACGGCACTTCTGATTTTGAGTGGACGGATCAGCCGCCAGGAGATCGGTACTTTGCTATCCCAGCCAGCGAACCGTCCCAAAAAGCAAATGCCTTCTATTTTCTATGGGCTGGCTGCTGTATGTGCAAGTGTGATGTTGGCAACGGCTTATTACATGGCAATTCAAGGAATTGCATGGACAAAGGTAAGTATGATGGGACTGACTTTACTGTTAGGTTCGGCTGGTACGATGTTGCTGTTCTACGGAATGCGGGCACTGATTGCTCTGATTGTTAAAAAAGGCAAAGGAAAAAAGCAGCTTCATGTATTTACTTTCCGCCAGATTCAGGAGAATGTCATTCATCAGTCAAGCTCTATGGCTATCAGCTCTCTGCTGATTCTTGCAGCACTGTGTTGCTTTGGTGCAGGCTTAGGAATCGCAGGGACAAACAATCTATCCACCGACCATGTAATTGACTATACCTTTGAAGATTATACCGTTGAAGATTCGGCGCAGGTTCTTTTGAATATACAGAAAACCCTGAACGAAAACGGTTTGGAAAATCAGTTTTCTGAGCTTTTTGAAATGAAGGTTGGGCATATTCGCACCACAGAAGATTACGAGAATGCCTACAGCATGGATGCTGTTATGGAATCTCTTCGGAGCCTGCCCCAGTCGGAAGATCGGGATGTCCTTTTGAACACTCTTGGTTATGCCACAGATCCGTATCTAATTTGTCTGTCAGACTATAATCGTTTACTGGAATTGTCCGGCAAACCTGTCATTAAATTAAGTGAGGATGAAGCCGCTGTTTATATAGGTTCCGACTTCACTACTGTAAATCGCACCGCAATGCTGAACGGCATACTTACTGAACATCCTGAAACGGAACTGGTTGGCAGTCCGATTCATCTTACAGGAGAGGTTCAGTCTGTGAATTTGGTCGCGGACCGTTCTATTACTTTGTCCTTTGCATTGATTCTTCCAGATGAAGCCTTCCTCTATCATACCCAAGGAATGTATGATACGTATGTGAATGCGGTACTCAGTAAGCAGGCTATGGAAGGAAATAGCCTTATGACTGCATATTTAAATTTGAGCGAGAAGCTGGACGAAACTGGCCTTGAATATGAAAGCTATCTTCAGAATATGGGCCGCCAGCTTTTCTACACCGTAGCATCCATCTATATTACCCTCTATCTGGCGATTGTTTTCCTGGTGGTTGCCAACACCATTGTGGGTGTTCAGTTCCTGATGAGCCAGCAGAAAACCGGGCGTAGATACCAGACCCTGATCCGCTTGGGAGCCACTTACGAAAGCCTTTGCCAGTCCGCCAGAAAGCAGATTTCGTGGTTTATGGGACTTCCTGTATTGGTTGCAGCTGTCAGCAGTCTGTTTGGAGTCAGAGCGTTGTTTACAGGGATACTCTCGTCACGAACCCGTGGGACAGTGTCTGAAATGCTACCTGTATCTGCTGCTATGATTTTGCTACTTTGTGTGATAGAATGTGTTTATATGAGTGTGGTCAAGCGCTCCAGTGATCGGTATTTGCTGACACTGATGCAGCCACAGAGAGAAGAATAATTTGGAAGGAGGTGCTGTCGTGAAAAGAATTGCTGTTGTGGAAGATGAAGTCTATATGCGGGAAGAGCTCTGCAATATGCTCCAAAAGGACGGGTATCTTGTGGAGGCAATCACCGAGTTTGAAGATGCCGCTCGGCTCTTGGCAGCCCTCCGTCCTGACCTTGTGATCTTAGACCTGAATTTGCCGGAGATCAGTGGCTTTCAAATCTGCCAGGAGCTAAAGAATAAAACCGCTATCCCCGTCCTGGTGCTGACTTCCAGAGACCAGGTAAAGGATGAACTGCAAGCGTTCCAGTTGGGTGCAGATGAATATTTGACGAAGCCGTGCAGAAAAGACCGGCTTCTTGCCAGGGTATCCAATATTCTCAAAAGGTATGAAGGCCGTACCAACCTCATAGAGGGATTGGATTTCCTGTTGGACCAGCAGACTTACACACTTTATATTCATAACACCTCTGTGGTGCTTCCCAAAATCAGGGAAAACTGTTGGTTGCTCTTTTGGCCAGTGGTGATGCTCTGGTCACGACGGAGCAGCTTTGCTTAGCACTATGGGGAACCACAGAATACATAGACGAAAATGCCTTGCAGGTTAACCCTGACCCGGTTGAAAAAGACGATGTCCGGTCTGGAGATGAAGCAACGAATCGTTGCGGTTCGTGGGATGGGCTATCGTTTGGAAGCGGAGGTATCTCCATGAAGCAGTTTTGGCGCATAATAGAACGGTACTACCTTGGCTGCTGTTGCTGCTGGGTGTGGATTGCTTTTGTTCTATCATTCTTTGGATTTCTGACATTCAGGCATTTCAGACCTTGATTGGGTTAGTGGTTCTGACAAGCATCCTTCTGTTTTCAGCGATCCTGTTTGTGCTAAACAAGCGGGAGACCACCCGCCGAGAGCTGTTCCGGGATTTCCTCAGTGATCCTACCATCTGCAACAGGGAACGGCTGCTCAGTGCCATCAGCCGGGAAGAAGGAGAATCTATCCAGCTTCTGGCATCCGTTTTACAGGAACACAAAACTGAGAGTAACAGTATGGCAGATGCCCTACAGGACTATGAAGAATATGTGGAGGGCTGGGCACATGAAGCGAAAACGCCCCTATCGCTGTTGACTATGCTCCTGGATAATCGGAGCGACGAAATATCTCCTCCCCTGCAAGCAAAGCTGGATTATGTCCGCAGTCAGCTTCAGGAGGATGTCACTCAAATGTTATACTATGCCCGGTTAAAGAGCAGTACAAAGGATTATCAGTTTGAGGATATCAATTTGAATGACTGCTTGGGGGAAGTTCTGGAGGACTATGCCCCACTTCTGGAAGAAAAGCAGTTTGTAAATTCTCAATAAACTGCAATCTGAAACAGTCTATAACAGACCGTAGAGG
>ENA-OQAA01000634-OQAA01000634.1-human-gut-metagenome-genome-assembly--contig:-NODE-634-length-22685-cov-2.221873_pt1 | contig 22685 bp, 32 predicted proteins | sample MGYA00242489_ERZ504515 | MGnify/ENA primary metagenome ERZ504515 (study PRJEB26092, sample SAMD00036237) | human gut metagenome | host: Homo sapiens | study: EMG produced TPA metagenomics assembly of... | reverse complement strand
AAAAAGGCTTATACGTGTTTTTTTATCTATTTTTTGCAGACATGAAAAACGCTTACTGATACCCAATATATACATGCTCTCATAGCCGAAGGAGAGCACCAACAACAAGATTTTAAGTTCGAAATATCTGATGCGCGAAAAATTGCCAAGACGCTTTCTGCCTTTTCAAATACGGACGGCGGACGGCTTCTCATCGGCGTAAAGGATAATGGTAAGATTGCCGGAGTGCGTTCCGATGAAGAACAATATATGATAGAGCAGCAGCCCGGTTATACTGCCGGCCGGAAGTGAGTTACAGCACACAGACCTATCAGGTAGAAGGCCGCAGCGTATTGCTGGTGCAAATCGATGAAAGCGACCGTAAACCGGTATATGCCAAGGACGAAGCCGGCAAATATCTTGCTATCTGCGCATCAAGGACGAGAACATACTTGCCACCCCGGTACATCTGCGTATCTGGCAACAAAGCAAAAGTCCTCAAGGAGAATTGATGGAATATACCGAACGGGAGCAGCTACTGCTTGATTTACTGGAACAAAACGACCGGTTGTCACTGAACCGTTATTGCCGTCTGGCACGTCTGTCACGCCGTGCTGCAGAGCATCTGCTTGCCAAACTCATCCGTTATGACATTGTGGAACCCGTATTCGAAGCATAAGTTTCACTTCAAGCTGAAATAAAGAGTTGGAGTGCTGGTAAAAAGCAAGTTATTTACTACCTTTGCGCCCATAAATCAGAAAAATTATCATCATGGGTATATTTGCCAAACTATTCAACAAGAATTCGGAAGAGGTTTCTTCCAGAAATGTGGAGGACTTCGTTTCATTGACACGCGTCTATTTCCAGTCCGTGATAGCCGCCAACCTGGGCATCACCAACATCCGTTTTGTGCCGGATGTAGCCAACTTCAAACGTTTATTCAAAATCCCCACACAAGGCGGACGTCTGGGACAAGCGGAAAAAGCAGCTTCCCGCAAGATGCTGATGCAGGATTACGGCATCAGCGAAAGCTTTTTTAAAGAGATTGACGCATCCGTAAAAAAACACTGCCGTACACAGAACGATGTACAAGCCTATCTTTTCATGTATCAGGGATTCTCCAACGACCTGATGATGTTAATGGGCAACTTGATGCAATGGAAATTCCGTATGCCTTCCATCTTCAAAGGCGCATTACGCAGCATGACCGAAAAAACAGTACATGAGGTTTGCACCAAGACCGTGTGGAAAAAGGACGATGTGCACAAGACCGCTATGACAGTCCGCCAATACAAAGAGCGGTTGGGATACTCGGAACAATGGATGACAGAGTATGTATACAACATAGTCATGCTGGCAAAAAAAGAACCCAAAAAGAAAGGTGACGAACAAGAAAAAGCATAAGCTAAAGTTTTGACAAATAGGCAGAAAAGCGTTTTGTTAGCAAAACAAAAAGAAATCTAAAATATTTCATAAGACGAAAGGCGAGGTTTTTATACCCCGCCTTTTTTTGTTATATTTATCAGACCGTTTTTCCCCTCACGGAATATTGAAAGCGCATCCTGCGCCAATCACCGATTATTAATCTCTAAAAAAGAATTGCGTATGAAACAAAAGAAAATGCTTGCACTCACTCTCTCACAACTGAAACAACTTTACCGGCACGAACTCCCCGAACTGACCGGCATCGCCGCCCGAAGCGGGGATGCACAGACTTTCAAAACATATCTGTCGGAGTATATGGCGGGACATCCCCAAGCGGAAAGTGAGGCCGGCAAGCTGATTCGACTTCTGATTGATTATGACGGACAAAAAGTACATGAGCTCTCAACGGACAAGCAACTGCCTGTTTCAACCCTCTCCTTACTCTATGATTTCCTCACCGACAAACTGGAAGAATACCTCGAAACTGACCTTTTCATTGATTTATTCCGACAATTCAAACGTCTGCAACACCCCGAACATCCCCTACCCGGCTTCCAACGCGTAAAAGCCTGGAGTGAACGGTGGCTTTCCGGACTGGATGAGGATGTGCAACAACTCCGGGCATACAACAAAGAACGTATCCTGCATGCCCTCATACAGAAAATAGAAAACCGTAAGAATCTGCTTCACGCTTTCATTTTGCAGAAGGCATCAGCTATGAAGAAAAATTCCGGCTCGTCAGCGAATGGTGGAACGATTTCCGCTTCCACCTTGCAATGGCAGTGAAAAGCCCTACGGAACTGAACCGTTTCCTGGGCAATTCACTTTCCGTGGAAACCATGTATTTATTGTCGCGTGCACGTAAAAAAGGCATGCCGTTCTTCGCCACCCCCTACTACCTTTCCTTATTGAACTGTACCGGAAGCGGCTATAACGACGACTCTTTACGCAGCTATATCCTCTACTCGCCCCAATTGGTGGAGACCTACGGACAAATCCGCGCCTGGGAACGCGAAGACATTGTAGAAGCTGGCAAGCCGAATGCTGCAGGCTGGTTATTGCCCGACGGTCACAATATCCACAGACGCTATCCTGAGGTGGCCATTCTTATCCCCGATACCATGGGGAGAGCCTGCGGCGGACTTTGCGCTTCCTGCCAGCGTATGTACGATTTCCAAAGCAAACGCCTCAACTTTGAATTTGAAGAACTGCATCCCAAAGAAAGCTGGGACAAGAAATTGCGCCGCCTCATGACCTATTTCGAAGAAGACACGCAATTGCGTGACATCCTCATTACCGGCGGCGATGCCTTATGAGCCAGAACAAAACCTTGCGCAACATATTGGACGCCGTTTACCGTATGGCGGTGCGCAAGCGAAAAGCCAACCAGGAACGCCCGGAAGGTGAGAAATACGCCGAATTGCAACGCATCCGCCTCGGTTCGCGCCTGCCCGCCTATCTACCGATGCGCATCAATGACGAATTAGTGGACATATTGCGTGAATTCAAGGAAAAGGCATCCACGGTCGGCATACGTCAGTTTATCATCCAGACACATTTCCAAACCCCGCTGGAAGTTACTCCCGAAGCAGAGGAAGGCATTCGCAAACTGCTCTCGGCAGGATGGCTCATCACCAACCAGCTGGTGTATAATGTAGCCGCATCCCGCCGGGGGCACACTGCACGCCTGCGACAGGTATTAAATAAACTGGGCATAATCTGTTACTACACATTCTCGGTGAAAGGATTTGAAGAAAATAATGCCGTTTTCACTCCAAACAGCCGCTCCATACAAGAAGAGCAGGAAGAAAAAGCATTCGGAAAACTTACCAAAGAAGATGCCCATAACCTCTCCGTACTGTTGGAACGGACACACGACCCTGCCGCCTGTATCCGTCGTTTTACGAAAGCACATCACCTGCCGTTCCTCGCCACAGACCGGAATGTGCTGAACCTGCCTGCCATCGGAAAAAGCATGACTTTCAAAACGGTAGGAATCACTCCGGAAGGAAAGCGTATCCTTCGTTTCGAACACGACGGTACACGTCGCCATAGTCCTATTATAGACAGTATCGGAGCAGTATACATTGTCGAAAGCAAATCCATAGCCGCCTATCTGCGACAACTGCAAGCCATGGGAGAAGACACGGAAGACTATGCTTCCATCTGGAACTATACGGAAGGAAAAACCGAACCCCGGTTCAGCTTGTACGAATATCCGGATTTTCCTTTCCGGATTACGGAAAAAATGAGTAATCTGGGACTTGAAAGCTGCTGAAAAACTATTTTTGATTAACTTTGCCTTATCATCCGCTAATGTATAAGCAAAATCAATCTTATGGAAATAGAACAGCATCCTTTAGAACCTTTCCTTCCCGGCAATGCACGTTTGCTGATGCTGGGGAGTTTCCCGCCGCAAAGAAAACGCTGGTCCATGGAGTTTTACTACCCGAACTGGAATAATGACATGTGGCGTATTGCAGGTCTTTTATTCTTCAATGACAAAGACCATTTGCCGACAAATCCCAAAAAGCTTTCCGCAAGGAGCGTATCATCGATTTCCTGAACGAAAAAGGGATAGCCCTGTTCGATACGGCCACTGCCGTAAGGCGGTTGCAAGACAATGCATCCGATAAGTACCTCGAAGTGGTCCGACCCACCGACATATCCGCATTATTGCAACAACTGCCACAGTGTAAAGCGATTGTCACTACGGGACAAAAAGCCACCGACACGCTCTGTGCGCTGTTCTCATTGCAAGAACCTAAAGTCGGCGATTTTACAGAATTCATTTTCGCAGACCGCCCTATGCGGCTCTACCGCATGCCCTCTTCATCAAGAGCTTATCCGCTGGCTTTAGAAAAAAAAGCGGCAGCCTATCGCATTATGTATCAGGACTTACAAATGTTATAAGCCATTTTTTAAAGAAAATAAAGCAACAAAGAACTTGCAGATTTGAAAGTTTCCATTACCTTTGCAGCCGCAAACACGGGAGTAGCTCAGTTGGTAGAGCACCGGTCTCCAAAACCGGGTGTCGGGAGTTCGAGCCTCTCCTCCCGTGCAACGATAAGACCTTGTAAATTTTAAAAATTACAAGGTCTTATTTTATTTCTATCAGCTTGTGCGTCTGCAAGCTCAGCCGCCATTTCGGATGCTGCATCACGCAAGCCACAGTTTCCGCAGTATTGCTGCAAGAACAGGGTTGCAGGAAAAAGTGTCCGGCAGGAAGCGATTCATATACGGCAATATCCTGTCCTTCGTACACTACCTTCACCTCATCCATACGGGAAATGCACAATTTTGCACCTTGCTTGGGCGAGCAAGTCACCCAGTCTATATTATCCGGCAAGGGATGCGTACCGTTCGTTTCGATACAGACATACTTCCCCATCCGGTGCAGGCAGTCCACAAATTCACGGTCAATCCAGAGCGAAGGCTCTCCACCCGTCAGTATCACCGTCATCGCAGGATATTTCCCCACTTCCGCCAAGATTTCCTCATCGGACATCCACACACCCTCTTCATGCTGCGTGTCGCAAAAAGAACATTTCAGGTTGCAACCGGAGAAACGCACAAAAACAGCCGGAGTACCCGTATGAAAGCCCTCTCCTTGCAAGCTGTAAAATATTTCGTTAATCTTCCTCATAAGCGCTCCTGTCAATCCTCCTCATAGATGGCTATATTCGACTCGGATTCCTGCACTTCCACTTTAAAGCAGGCAGGTATCTGGCTGCATATCCAGCGTGCCATATTCTCGGCTGTCGGATTAAAGGGAAGGACTTCATTGATGTTCCGGTGATCCAGTTTTTCTTTCACCGTCTGTTTGATGTGGCTGAAATCAACCACCATTCCGTCGGCATTCAGTTCTTTGGCACGGCAATAGACTGTGATTATCCAATTGTGACCATGCAGATTCTCACATTTACTCTGATAAGAAAGATTCAGACTGTGTGCAGCCGAAACCTCCATTCGTTTAATGACTGTGTACATACTGTTAATACGCTGGTTAAAATATCATTTTATAGAACCGTGCATCTAATGTCACCTCGATGCGGCAACAAAAGTACAAAAAACTTAGAATTTACACACGAGATTGACGCTTATTCATACATACAGTGAGCACTACGACACTGCGCGGCTACCTGATGCCCACAAAGATTCCGGTTGCAGGCAGAAAACATATTTCCCTGTACATATGAACAATAAACAATCCCAAACAATTTTATTATTCATCTTTTTATGTATTTTTGCGACATGAAAGTCCTTTATATTCTGTTCGGTACACTTTCTCTGGCACTCGGCATCATCGGCATTTTCCTGCCGTTACTGCCTACTACTCCGTTTCTGCTGCTCACAGCCGCCCTTTATGTACGCAGTTCCCCCCGCCTTTACAACCGGCTGCTGCACCATAAATACCTGGGAAGCTACATCCGTAACTTCCGTGAAAATAAAGCCATCCCGTTAAGAGCCAAAATCATCTCGGTCTCGCTGATATGGATAACCATCCTCAACTGTATCTTTTTCATAGTCCCCTACTGGTGGCTAAAGGCAGTGTTGTTGCTGATTGCAGCAGGAACAAGCTACCACATCCTCTCTTTCAAAACACTGAAATAGATTCGAAAAACACTCCCAGTCCTTTACGGGCATCCGCCAGTTTATCTTCCCAGTGCTTCACCGAATTCTGCCCGATAATGTCCGTCACATACTTCACGGCAATGAACGGCGTATTCTTGGTACGGCACACCCATGCCTGGGCATAAGCCTCCATATCCACACATCGCCTTTTACATCCGACAGTTCCGTCAGGAAAGTATCACCCGTATTGCACACTCCTTCTCGCTGCCAATGCAGGCAATATCCTTTTTGCGCCAACAGTGCCGCCGAGTCTATCTCGCATTCCATATCAAACCCTTTCAGCCGCTGCATATCACGGTCTACAAAATGGCGGCATACAAAAATATCCCCCACCTGATGGCGGACAGTTCCTGCCGTGCCCACATTGACAACCAAATCGGGCTGCGCACGATTAATCGCTTCCGTAAGGTAAAAAGCAGATTTCAGATTTCACCTTTCCTATTCCGGTGCGAAGATAACCCACCTGCACTTCTTCCTCCCCTATCAAACCGGGGAATTTCAATTCCGTAAATTCGCCTTGAACGGCATAAGTCACCAAAATTTTCATATTTTCTTATTTTTATTCCGGAGTCTGTTTAAATTCTGTCCGAAACATTTCTCGAAGAGAATTTAAACAGACTCTTAACTAACGGGTTCACATCCCTACTTCATTATATACGATTTCAACGCCTCCACATATTCCTCAAAAGCATCTATTCCCTGCGGGGTAATCTTGCAAAGCGTGCAGGGCATCTTCCCCTTAAAAGTCTTGGTCACAACTATATACCCCGCTTTGGCAAGTTTATCCAGTTGCACACTGAGATTGCCGGACGTTGCACCGGTCTGCTGGCGGATGTATACAAAATCCGCTTCTTCAACACTGATGAGCAACGACATTACGGCAAGCCTCAGTTCACTGTGAAGCAAAGGGTTTAATTCCTTAAACATATCACTTACTCTTATTTTTGTTTTCCTTCTTCGCTTTATAGTTCAAAATATGTCCCGGTATTATCATTGCGAGTATGACCACCAGAACAAACTCCGGCAATATCTGCAAAAAAGAGGACTTATCCCAAACCTCAAACAACATTCTCAAGCCCAACAGAACGCCCATGCTCGACAAGCCCGAAAACCGGGTATAACGAATGAGAACTCCCGTAAAGATACTGCCCAACGAAAGCAATATGGCACACAAAGGCAATATTACTTCGAAAGCATGGAAGTATGCGGCCATCAACGCAACCGCCAGACAGACGATTCCCATAAACTGCCACATCTCATTCAATACTTTATCTATATACAAACTCACCGACTTGTCCTTTTTCCGCACAAAAATATAACTCAGCAGATAGCCCACAACGGGAATTCCCCAAAAGCCCCACATCCATGCAGAATTTTGTGTCAGACCGACCCCGGCCCAAACAACCAGAGTCAGCAACACACAAACATACCCCCACAATAAAAACATATTTCCACTACCGGCATCCAGATTCCGACGTGTGTTCCGAATCATTTGAGTGATAAGCTCCAAGCTTTCTTTCTCATTCAATTTTCTATCTTCCATAGTCTTATCCAGCTTTTTATTATACATTGTTACAACTCCGGGTTCGAACTCCGATACAAAGATAACAAGTTTATTTTATAAACCAAATTATATAATAAATTATTTTATATACATTTCAACAACCATATACACAAACTTATCCCAAATGATAGAAGAAGCAATTACCCGTACAACTACGGACTAATGCCAACCCTGCCAAAATCTAATCGTCCGACAGTTGTTTACTTCTCGTCCGACAGCGTTTCTCTTTCGTCCAACAACTGTGACGAAAGAGAAACGGCTGTCGGAGAGAAAATTTCAGCATGAAATAAATTAATAACAGTCCTGTTTTCCCCTTATTTTAACGCATACAGAACATTTTTCCTTGAAAAGCTTTTGTAATCTCCAAGTTAATTGTATTTTTGTGTACAATTTTGGTGTAGTAATGACAGACGAAGAAAAGAAGCTATTAAGTACTTTTGAAGCCAGACTGCGGCATTTAATCTATCTGCATGATGAATTAAAAACGCGAAAATACTGAACTTAAGCAACTTCTACAAGCTAAAGAAGAAGAATGCGGGAAAGTACGTGCCGATTACAAAGAGCTGGAAAACAACTACACGAACCTAAAAACAGCTACGACAATCAGCCTTAACGGCAGTGACGTAAAAGAGACGAAACTGCGATTGTCCAAATTAGTGCGTGAAGTCGATAAATGCATCGCTTTGTTGAATGAATAAAAGAAAGAGGATGTATGAACGATAAGATAAAGATAAACCTGCAAATGGCAGGAGCAGCCTATCCCCTCACCATCAACCGCGAGGACGAGGAAATAGTAAGGGAAGCTGCCAAGCAGGTAAATATCCGGATTAATGCGTATCGGGAACATTATCAGAACATCTCTTCAGAGAGGATTATAGCCATGGTGGCTTATCAATTTGCTTTGGAGACCCTTCAGTTGAAAGACCGTAATGATACTGAGCCCTATACAGCCAAGATAAAAGAACTGACGGAAGTATTGGAAGCTTATTTCAAGGAAGAGTAAGAAAACGATTTTCTGTCCGTTTTTTATGAAAGAAATAACGTCGCGCACTGTACAAAAGTTTTGTCCTGCAACGGACAGGCTTTTATGCAGTGTTTTTTATTTATATACTTTAAAAAACAAATTAATAAAATGACAGTAGTTACAATAGTAGTATCCATTGCCTGTTTCATCGTTGGCGGATTTGCTTCGTACATGTTCTTCAAGCATGGATTGAAGTCCAAATACGACAGCATCCTCAAAGAAGCCGAGACCGAAGCAGAAGTGATTAAAAAGAACAAGTTGCTTGAAGTAAAGGAAAAATTCCTGAACAAGAAAGCCGATTTGGAGAAAGAAGTATCGCTCCGTAACCAAAAGATACAGCAAGCGGAAAACAAGTTGAAACAACGCGAACTGGTGCTGAACCAACGCCAGGAGGAAATCCAACGCAAAAAACTGGAAGCAGAAGCGGTAAAAGAGAACCTGGAAGCCCAATTGGCCATCGTTGACAAGAAGAAAGAGGAACTGGAGCACATGCAACGCCAGGAAATCGAGAAACTGGAAGCCATCTCAGGACTTTCTGCCGAAGAGGCCAAAGAGCGTATGGTAGAATCCTTGAAGGAAGAAGCCAAGACACAGGCGCAATCCTATATCAATGATATTATGGATGATGCCAAACTGACAGCAAGTAAAGAAGCCAAACGTATCGTCATACAGTCTATCCAGCGTGTGGCAACAGAAACCGCCATTGAAAATTCCGTTACTGTATTCCACATCGAATCGGACGAAATCAAAGGACGTATCATCGGCCGTGAAGGACGCAATATCCGTGCGCTGGAAGCAGCTACCGGTGTGGAAATCGTTGTGGATGACACTCCGGAAGCCATCGTATTATCAGCTTTCGACCCTGTTCGCCGCGAAATTGCCCGTCTGGCGCTGCACCAGCTGGTAACAGACGGACGTATCCACCCGGCACGTATCGAGGAAGTAGTAGCCAAAGTACGCAAGCAAGTGGAAGAAGAAATCATCGAAACCGGTAAACGCACCACCATAGACCTGGGTATCCATGGCCTGCATCCCGAACTTATCCGTATCATCGGTAAGATGAAATACCGTTCTTCCTATGGTCAGAACCTGTTGCAACATGCCCGCGAAACAGCCAATCTCTGTGCTGTGATGGCATCCGAACTTGGTTTGAATCCCAAGAAGGCAAAACGTGCCGGATTGCTGCACGATATCGGTAAAGTGCCCGATGAAGAACCGGAATTGCCGCACGCACTCTACGGTATGAAACTGGCGGAGAAATTCAAGGAAAAACCGGATATCTGCAATGCCATCGGTGCTCACCATGACGAAGTGGAGATGACCAGCCTGCTGGCTCCCATCGTACAAGTATGCGATGCCATCTCCGGAGCACGTCCGGGAGCACGCCGCGAAATCGTAGAGGCTTACATCAAACGCTTGAACGACCTCGAACAACTGGCTATGTCCTATCCGGGCGTAACGAAGACATATGCTATCCAGGCAGGACGCGAGTTGCGCGTAATCGTCGGTGCAGACAAGATTGACGATAAGGCAACGGAAAACCTTTCCGGCGAAATAGCAAGAAGATACAGGATGAAATGACCTATCCCGGACAGGTAAAGATTACTGTTATCCGCGAAACGCGTGCAGTAAGCTACGCTAAGTAAACAAGAGAATCAAAACCATAAGAGGAGCGTTGGTATCGTACCTTCGCTCCTTTTTTATTTTATATTGTTCCGGAGTTTGCGGAGTTTTCTTATTTTTGCCGGTATAACGCAAAAACCAAAGCCATGAAGGAGTATTTATTTGAAGTCTGCGCAAACTCCGTAGAGAGTTGCATCGCCGCCCAAGCCGGCGGAGCCAATCGGGTAGAATTGTGCGCCGGAATACCCGAAGGGGGAACAACCCCTTCCTACGGTGATATTGTCATAGCGAGAGAAGTCTTGCAAAACACCAGGTTGCACGTTATTATCCGCCCCCGCAGCGGTGATTTCCTGTATTCCCCTATCGAGCAACGTATCATGCTAAAGGACATAGACAATGCCCGCCGTTTAGGGGCAGACGGTATTGTTTTAGGCTGTCTGACGGCAGATGGAGAAGTGGATATTCCTCTAATGAAGCAGTTTATGGAAGCTGCCCAAGACATATCGGTAACTTTCCACCGGGCTTTCGATGTTTGCCGCAATCCGCAAAAGGCATTGGAAGATATTATCAGTCTCGGATGTGACCGTATCCTGACTTCCGGTCAGCAACCCACCGCCGAAGCGGGCATTCCTCTATTGAAAGAACTCCAGTTGCAAGCAGCAGGACGCATTACCTTACTCGCCGGTTGCGGAGTAAATGAGAGCAACATCGCACGCATTGCCCGTGAAACGGGTATCCACGAATTTCATTTCTCTGCAAGGGAAACCGTAGCAAGCCGTATGCAATACCGCAAAGAACGGGTACCGATGGGGGCAACCGTACAAATCAATGAATTTGAACGGAATGTGACAACTCAAGAAAGAGTAAAAGCCACAATCGCCCAAATAACCGAATGAGATAGTACCAGAATCCGGATAGAATATGTGTCAAAACTAAAATCCGCTTACTATTTGTTTCTTTATTTAGGCACGGATTACGCGGAAAACACGGATTTCACAGAAAAAGAATAAAGAAATCTGTGAAATCCGTGTTCGCGTAATCGTGCCTAAAAGAAATCGTTAAGTGTATTTTGACATCTCCTATCCGGATTTGATATAACCCACGTTACAGTCCTTCCACCGTTTTCATCAACTGTTCTCCCAAGCCTATCGTATAGCCTTGCGAAACAAACACCACCCGGTTGAATGTATCAGCAATGATAAATACCGGCAGAGTTTCCTTATGTCTTAATTTCATGGCTTCTGCAATCTGCGCTGCAATACCGCTTGTATCTATACCGTAGATAATGGTAGACGGCAAGCCCGGAAATTCATCCGGACGGAATTTCTTATATTGAGCCTCATTCGGGAAAAGCAGTACCATCTTGCGTCCCCACTTCTCCAAACCGGCCTTGAAAGCAGCAATGTCACGCAGCGCATGATTGGTAGGTTCCTGATTGACTCCCAAGATTCCAACGACAAAATATCCCCGGCCGCAGGCCTCCAACAGGCTTTGCTCAGAATTCTCCGCCTGAAGCGGGGTAAAGAGAGATTCCGAATTGAAGCTGCCTATCACCTGCACCTCATCCTTACTCTCGCGCATCACCAACTCAAGCCGGGTGGTCTGTCCGGGATTGATACTGAATTCCGTAAGGCGGGAAAGCACACCTCCGCTTGCCAGGCGGGTTCCGGTTACCAGGAGGTAATCGCCGGCATCCAGCACCGTACCTTTCTTCAACAGGCTGCTCCAGGTAGTGCCGCTGCCCATATCGAGATCGCCTCATCGTAAGACAGCAGTTGCAACCTACCTTGCGGAGTCACTTTCGAAGGGTGAAATGAGAGTAATATTTAGGATCGTCCAAAGACTTGACAGGTGAATATTCAACAACCAGCCGGCCTTTCTGCGGAACAAGTTCCTCCATAAATACAGTATCCTTACAGTCCAAATCCACATCCAGCGCACCCTCTTCTTTCATCAGTTGCACCTTGCCCGTCACCTCGTCTATACGTGCAGGTATGCCCATGCTGCGCGCCATGGATACAAAGAAAATATCGCGGCTGTGTGCATCTGCCAACCGTGTCCTCCACACACCTTCGGGAGATATGGGGTCACCTCCCAAATTGCAATGCTTATCCACGCGGATGTTCCCTGCTACCCACTCCACCAGCTTCATCGGTTGCGCTACATAAGCCTCCGCATCTTCCTTTGAAACCACCTTTCTGAAGAAAGCCTTGTACGGAGTCAGCATTTCATTACTTACGCGTGGATTGCGTACATACTTGCGGAAATACTCCGCACTGGTGCGTACATTGGACAACATATGGTCTATCAGTACTTCCAGACTGACATCCCGAAGGTCTTTTGCCGAAATCCGTTGCAACAGGTCGATACCGCCCTTCTTCGACTTTTCGGAACGAAGGCGGGTCATGAAATCGCAGATAACCTTGTGGTTGCCGCGGGAAGCTACCAATATTCCGGCAACCGCATCCTCATCCAACTTGTACCGGCGGGCAAAAGCACGCGCCGCATCCTCCGTCATAAACGTTGCCGTATAGGCATTGCGGATAGAATCTTCCTGCGCCAGCCTTCTGTCGTTCTCCGCACGCTGTTCCGGGGTTACCTCAGGCAGATTGGCTATTTCCGACGGCGGTACGATATCCATATCTATGGCAAATGCGTCACCTTCCTTTTTATCAAGTTTCACCGTCAGTTCCGACTGTTTGCCGAAAGAAAGTCTGGCAAAGCCGAAATGTCCGTCTTTCGATGCCCACACCAACATATCCCTTTACCGGCCGTCAGCCCGCAAATGCCGCTGGCAGAGGTGTATTTGGTAGCTACCGTATAAAATTCCGCATAATTGTATAGCTTGAATTCCACACAAGCACTATCCACAGGAACACCGCCGGCATCCACTACGGTTACGGAAGCCTTTGCAGTAGGTGCGTAGTTGCCAATCACATTGATTTCAGTATAGGTAGGGGTAACGGACATTACCTCTTCCGCTCCCTCATAGCGTCCGAATACTTTTGTATGCATCAGCATTCCCCGGCTTGCGGCGCGTTGAACCAACCGAGATTAAGTACCGGTTCGGGTTCGCAAGCTCCCAGAAAATACCATTTTCCGTCTGCCCATGCCTCTACCCACGCATGGTTGTCATCGGTATGCGCCCAACGGGGAGTATATACTTGTCGCGCCGGAATGCCCACCGAACGGAGAGCGGCAACCAGAAATGTGGATTCCTCGCCACAACGGCCGTAAGCGGTACGCACCGTTGCCAGCGGTGAACTTGTACGGGCATCGGAAGGTGTGTAAATGGCTTTTCATGACACCAGTGGTTCACCTCCAGAATGCATCCTGCAGGGAAAGCGTTTTTTACCCGGTCCTTCAACTCCTTGTAGAATACGACACGCGCGCTGTCCAAATGCTCATTGTTCACCCGCACCGGAAGAACAAAATGCCGGAATATATCTTCGGGAATACGCTTTCCCCACGGCATTTCATCGGCAGCCTGCCGGGAAGCGCGCACATTCATCAGATGAAACTCCCCTGAATAATCCGCAATATCCGCCAAAGGCATATAGGCATAAAGAAATTCCAGCGCCTCACGCTCATAATCGCTGAGAGAGGTTTCGAATATGGCAAATAAGTCTCCTTGCGGCATCAAAGCTTTTTTCTGTTGGAAGTCTCGCTCCACACGCGAACGGTAAGAAGCATCCGTCATGAAATGAGAGTCACCGCAAGCAGCCAGCAGACATAACAGACAGATTATTCCGGAAAGTAAAGTAGTGTATCTCATGATATACGTAGTTATTAAGGTTGTATGACACAAAGATATGCAATATCGCTGGAATAATCGAAGAAAATCAGCAGATTAACGAAATAAGAACTGAAATTTAAGTAGTTAGAAGAAAATCTCGGAAGTTGGGCAGAGGGCTGAAAAGCGTTTCAAAGCGGATTGGAGAAAGAGAACGGTTTCCTATTCGTTAACTCTTTATCAGGAAAAACGGTATATCCGCAGGTCTTTTGAATAGGTAGTCTGCTTGTACTCCTTGAGTTGCCGCATTTCCCCACGCGGCAAACCCGAAATCAACCCCTGCTTTTTGCGCACACTGACTGTCATAAATGGTATCTCCTATGTAAATAGCATTCTCGGCATTTATGTGGGATGCGTTCAGATAAGAAAGCAAAGGTTCCGGAAAAGGTTTGGGGCGAAGAGTATCTTCCACACATATCACAGTACAAAAATAATCAGACAATGCAAAAGGAACTGCAAAATCGGTAGTGTATTCGTTTCGGGTCTTGGACGTGACTATGCCCAACTGATAGCCATTCATTTTCAAGTTACCCAACAGTTGCGGAATGCCGTCAAAAAGCCTGATACGAGATTTGTATTTCAGCAGATGTTCATTCCATCTGCTGTTGGCATGTTCTGTGTCCGTTATACCTAATGTACGCAAAGTCATGCTTCCCGGTATTCCAAGAGCAAATCTCAGTTCGGACTTTTCGATGTCTTTATGCAGTATTTCATGCACGGTATCTTGTAGGCTTTGTAGTATGGCTTCTTCCGTATCAATCAGCGTACCATCAATATCAAATATGATATGCTTATACTTTCTCATCACTTTCAATCTGTTTGATTACACGGCAAGGATTGCCCACCGCCACACAATTGGCAGGGATGGAACGGGTGACAACGCTGCCTGCCCCGATAACACTGTTCCTGCCGATAATGACTCCCGGCAATAGGATGGCGCCTCCGCCAATCCATACGCGTCCTCTATCTTGACGGGCAGAGCGTATGTACGGCATATTTCCTCGCCTTCCGACCAATTCTGCACCATGCGTTCACTGACTTTGGTGGAATGAGTGGCTGTATATATCTGTACATTGGAAGCAATCAATACATTACTGCCGATATCAATGCGGTTGTTGTCCACGAAAGTGCAGTTCATGTTGATAATCACTTTGTCGCCAATAAAAATATGTTTCCCGTATTCGCAATGGAAATCAATATCCACATGCACACCTTTACCCAGGCTGCCGAACATTTCACGCAACAAGGCTTGCTTGCGCTCCGTATCAGCATAATCGGTGGCATTAAACTGCGCCAGCAGTCGCCTTGTACGCAAAATTGTCTCTACTATCTTCGGGTCTTTGCCTCCAATGAAAGATTCACCCGCTAAACATTTCTCGTATTCTGTTTTCATAATCTCTGCATTTTTAATCGAACTCCACCTGCCAGTTCTTTTCCGAGCGGGCAATAAAACACATTTCTATTTGCTGATAACTGTTCTTGTCTACAGACAATGGAGCAGTTCGTCCAAGCTGAAATAACCGCTTCCGACGGTTTCTATATTCGGATGGAAACATCCGCCTTTTACCTTGCAAAGCACAAACACCTTGCATACATTGTAGGCGTATGGAGCTGATTGTGCAAATTGCGGTCATGTAAGGCGATAACCCGTACGGCGTCTACATCAAGCCCTGCTTCCTCTTTCACCTCTTTGACGGTATTCGATTTGACGGTCTCCATCACATCTACCATCCGCCAGGCATGGACCAAGTGCCGTCATTTTCTTCTACCAACAAAATCTTATTATCCTTAAAAATGGCCGCGCGGGTATCGAGTTTGGGTGTCTGAAAACCCGTCTCATTGCAAAACAAATCTTTTATTTCCGACAAAGGGAGCTTGCTTTGCAGGCTCATTATTTCGGCTGATATTTCCCGAATGCGCTCAAAACGCTCCTTGTCAAAAAGGTCTTTTGTATAAGTCAGTCCCGCTTGCGCAATGAACTGAAGCTCTTTAGCCCATTCCAACCATTGGTATTCCTGCCCTTGCTTATCCATAATCTTTGCATATTGTTTAATTTGACAAAATTAGGAAGAAGAAATAACTTTCCCTTTACCTTATGTTAAAAAACGTCCATTAGCTCTTATTCGACTCAGCGATTGTTGCGTGATACCCAAGAAAGAAGCTATATATCCCAAGTTCACCCTTTGGAAAAGTTCGGGACATTCTTTTATCAAATGTTCATAACGTTCTTTGGCAGACCAGTTTAATCGGCGGATATGTATGTCTTGCAAGCGAAGGAAGTTTTCTTGCTGTAACACCCGCATTCAATTTGCAAGGTCAATGTAAGACCGATACAATTCATTCAACTGCACTATTGAGACAGAATAAGCCGTAGTTTCTTCCAACGTTTCTACATATTCAAAGCCAGCTTTGTTGCGATATAAGTCCCATGAGCCACAAGCGGCATCTCCTTCTTTGGAAAACCATGTCGTTATTTGTTTTCCATTGTGTAAAACAAAAGAACGTGTGATGCCTTTTTCAATGAAATAGACTTTCCTGTCCTGCTTCCCAGCATGAATGATGGTTGTTTTTTCCGGAAATACAAATCTCTTAAAAAGACACACCAATGCTTCCAACGCTTCATCTGAAACTGGATAATACATTCTTATTTTTCTGATAATGTTTTCCATAAACTCATTCTTTTTGCAAAGGTACAAAATGAGAACGGCAATAAAGGCAAAATAACTCTCTGTGTTTATTCAACTTAATAAAATCATGTATAAGTGTGGCGTTTTCTCAATTTAGTTTTGTATTTTTGCATCCGTAAGAGTTATCCGAACAAGCAAAGCGATGCAGACCACGGCAATTGGAACGGTTGCCAACTCGTTACCCAAAAACAAGGTAATTCTTCTAACTCTCTTGAGTTCAAAGAGATATATTCTTATTGCAGAATTATGCAATATATTTGTAATACGCAGATGGCAAAACAAGGTATTTTTCAAGAAAATGAAGAAAAAAACGCAGATTTCTATGTTATAAAACATATTTCTCATAAACATTTTGTATCTTTGCAACGTTAATAAGAGAGAAAACAATAAAAGATGTTCAACCGCTTTCCGAAACGCGGAAAGCAAAAAAAGAAGACGATTATGAAAAAGAATGCAAATGAAATTTTTATGTTACAGTACCAAATCAAACGCTATCAGGCAATGGGTAACGGAACTATGTGCCAAACTTTAAACGGCAAACTGCAAAAACTGCTTGCAAAGCAAGCTGCCATGACCATGTAAATTACACCTTTAAATAAAATGAACGGGGGCGGGAAATTTTCATTTCCTGCCCTCTTCTTTTACAAGCCTCCTGCCTATACAGGATAATAGGATGTTATGATTCCACAATATCTTTTCCGAAAGGTGCCAACGCCAAAGCGGCAAGTTTGAAATGCTGCATCCCGAAAGGAATACCGATGACGGTGATACACAGCAATACGCCGAAGCCCAAATGCGAAAGGCAAATCCATATTCCTCCCAGAAAAATCCACAATACATTCATCAGTATGTAAAGACAGCCTCCCGAACGCTCTCCGCTGCGCACCTCTTTGCCGAAAGGCCACAGGGCAAGCCCCGCCATCTTCATTGTTTGCATACCGAAAGGAATGCCGACGATTGTAATCATCATCAGCAAACTGGCAATCATATACTCCACGGCAGTTAGTATGCCGCCAAACACCAGCCATAAAACATTCATCAGACAACCCATTGCATTACATTTTTACGTTCTACATTGCAAAGATACCATTCTTTTGGTCTTAAGCGAATAATAAGAATTTATTTATATCAGGAACGTGCCTTTTATTCATCTAATTCCCAGTCACTAAATTCAAAACTCAGCTGCTCCCAAACACCTTTTTCATCACTTTCTTCACGAGGGTTGGATACGGAAAGGCCTATCAGACGGATAGGATGGTGTTCGTAATCAACCTCCCTCAACAGTTGTTTCGCCAACGGCAGGATCACATCAAGTGCCGTCAATTCCCTGGACTGCGTAACGCTGCGGGTTATCTGGCTGAAATCGTGGAACTTGATTTTCAGCGTCAGCGTATTCCCCCGGAAGTTCTTATGTTCCAGACGGGTTACCAGTTCCACCGCAGTATGATACAACTCGATAATGACCGACGACCGCCGGTTGATATCCTTCTCCAAAGTATGTTCACACCCCACAGACTTACGAATGCGCACCGCTTCTACAGGACGAAGATCTATCCCGCGCGCAAAATCATAATAGATGTTCCCCACCTTACCGAACTCGCGCAACAGCATCGCTTGCGAACAGGCACGCAGTTGCCCGCCGGTATGTATCCCCAAAACATGCATCTTCCTTGCCGTCACCGGACCCACTCCCCAAAAACTCTCTATCGGCAGATGTGCTATAAATCCAAAGCCTGGTCGGGATGAATGGTACACAAACCGTCGGGTTTACGGTAATCGGATGCTATTTTGGCAAGAAACTTATTGTAGGAAACTCCGGCAGAGGCCACCAGACTCAGCCGCTCGCGCACTTTCCGTTTTATTTCTCTGGCTATATCCACAGCCAGAAGAATACCCGGCTTATTTTCCGTCACATCCAGAAACGCCTCATCCAAAGAGATAGGTTCTATGACATCCGTATATTCATGGAATATCTCATGAATTGACGGGACACCGATTTATAGACGTCCATACGCCCCGGAATAAAAATAAGCTGCGGACACAGCCGCTTTGCCTTCTGTGACGACATTGCCGAACGCACCCCGAACCGACGGGCTTCATAGCTGGCGGCAGCTACCACACCACGCTCTTCCGCATGCCCCACCGCTACGGGTTTGCCACGCAGTTCCGGATTATCGCGCTGTTCTACGGAAGCATAGAAAGCATCCATATCAATATGTATAATCTTACGTTCGGTCATTACCTTGCCAACTACCGATACAAAGATACACTAATTTTTGTTCATTCGCAGTATGTGCCGGTAGACATAAGCAAAAGCGGGAATGAGGAATAAATCTGCAAAAATCCAGGCAGTCGGGTCACCGAAGCAAACAGCGATATAGCCGAACGCCGGAACTGCCAGCAAACTGATCAGGATACGGGCTATCATTTCGGAAACACCCGAAAGCATAGCCAGATTGGTATAACCTACTCCCTGAATTGTATAACGCAAAATACAAAGCAAACCAAGTATCGGGAAGAAAGAGACAGATATATGCAGGAAAAGCTCCGCATCTTTCAGAATTTCCACTTCCGAAGCCTCTACAAACAATAGAGTAAACGTTTTGGCTCCAACCATCAGCACTGCAAAAGTGAACGCCCAGTAGACTATCATCATCAGCGCGCTTGCCTTGACACCCTGCCATATACGTCCGGGCTTGCCTGCACCGTAGTTTTGTCCGCTATAAGTGGCCATCGCCATACCCAAGCTCTCGAAGGGACACATAAAGAACATCTTGATACGCATGGCAGCCGTAAAAGCCGCTACACATGCCGTACCCAACGCATTGTTGGCACTCTGCAGCATAATACTGCCGATAGCGGTAATGGAAAACTGCAATCCCATAGGCACTCCGATATACATCAGCGTCCGTGCCAACGTACTGTCGAATTTACGTTCGGCAGGAGTAGTTCTCAGAATTTCAAAACGTTTCATCATATAGATGTAGCAAAGCACTGCCGATACTCCTTGAGAAAAGACAGTAGCGATTGCCGCTCCCGCCACACCCCAGTCCAAAACAAGGATGCAAAACAAGTCAAGCAGAATATTCAGGACGGTGGAAAAGAGCAGAAACCAGAACGGCGTCTTGCTATCCCCCAAAGCACGTATAATGCTGGACAACAAATTATAGAAGAAGGTACAGGGGACACCTATAAAAGTTACAAGCAAATAATAATAAGCTCCGGTGAAGATATTGTCCGGCGTACGCATCATGCGCAAAATATCTGCACAACAGATGCTTGTTACCACGGCAAGCACCACCGACATCACCGCAGCCAGTTGCAAGCTGACCGCCACATAACGGCGCATTGTAATATAATCCCTCGCTCCGAATTTCTGTGCCACCGGAATGCCGAATCCTCCGCAACATCCGTTGCAGAAACCGAGTATCAGGAATATGACCGATGTACTCGCTCCGACAGAAGCCAGTGCATTTATCCCCAAAAATTTACCGACAATTGCAGCATCCACCAACGAATAGGTCTGTTGCAGCAAATTACCCAACAATAAAGGCAAAGTGAAATTAAATATGAGCGGAAGAGCCCGTCCTTCCGTCATTTCTCTTGATGTTGCCATACAATCTAATCCCCGAAACTCGACGCAAAATTAGTAAAAGAAATGCTGAGGGAAATTGATACATATCAAAAGATACGAAAAATACGGAGCGTGAACAAAGAGTCGCTTACAACCCGGTCGTTTTCTTCAGTACGGAGCTGTGAGCCAGATAGTCGGGAGCCTCGGCATAGATATACATCACGCTTCCCCCTTTAATGGCGTCGATAATAGGACGGCTGAGTTTTTGCGGAACAGCCGGACAACCGAAACTCCGCCCCAAACGCCCTCCCCTGCTTGCAACCGAAGGATCGGCATAAGCAGCTCCATGTACCACAATGGCACGCTCGCGGGCACGGTCGTTAATACCTTTTTCCAATCCGTTCAGAATGAGGGAATATCCGTTCCTGCCTTGATAGGTTGTTTCTGTCAGATAAAATCCCAGGGAACTTTTATAAGATCCGTATTCATTGGAAAATGAAGTGGCATACTTGTCGCCGCTGTTTTTTCCGTGCGAGACGACCGATGAGAAAAGCAACCTGCGCTGCTTCATATCGAATACGAAAAGACGCTTCTCGGTAGAAGGACGTGAAAAATCAATCAGAGTCAGTACATCCCGTTTACGGCCTGCTATTTTATGATAGCCCGTTACTGCCTGGCGGAAAGCTTTCAACTCACTACCCCTTCCAAGTGCATGGAACGATACAAATCGGCACATGCTGCCGATTCTTCCGCCAACGAAACATCCGGCTTATCCGCCATGCAGGTAGCAGGTCTGTTTCCCAAAAACAGGAAACAGGGAAAAAACATAAATAAAAAAGAGAGGCAAAATCTCAACATAACTATCCGACCTGAAAAATACCGGCGGCAAAGTTAGCACTTTCCACCCATACGACTATCATACAGATAGTTAAAAAAGAAAGTAATCATTCGATAACAACTACTAAAGAACGCTCCGTCGGCGCCCAGTCAAATACAAACTTAGCATGTGAAGTAGCATTTCGCACACACATGTGCGAACGCGGCGTAGTACCCAGCGACCAGCTATACTCAATCATGGCTGTGCGCGGAACATTCACCGGTACTCCATGAATATAGGCTCCGTTGGTAAAACGGCTGGCATAAGGCGCATATCCGCCCGTTGCCGCAGAGCCGTCTTTCAGAAAGATCATGCGCGATTTCTTCTGTTGCAGTAAATACATGCCCAGCGGCGTTTCCTGTGCATAAGGCGGTGCATGCCGTCCTGTCGTTGCGGGATTCATGCTGCGGATTTTCCATTCACCTTTATCCATACGCTCCAAACGTAGCGATATTCTGGTCAAGACGGTCTACGAAAATAACATGATTAAAGACAGTGCTGTCCGCCAGCAGCTTCAAATAACGGCGGGGAACCAGCCACTCATCTTCCAGCGTAATAGGAAGAATACGGCTGAAACCGCCTTCCTCACCCAGCAGGTAAGCCAACGTCCCATCCCTGCCATAACGTTCGGGCACCAACGTATCTCCCGGCAAATACAAGGGAACGGACTGATAACGCTCCACCCCAAGCGTATCCGCCACACGGCGATAGGCATTACGCACGAACTTACGCACCAAAGGGGCTTCCCGATTCAGATTCTTATAATTCTGCAATACCACCCACTTCACACTGTCCCGCTGCATATTCTCTATATAAGCCAGACAATTGCGGATTACATCCCATTTGAAAGAACGCACGGTATCCTTGTACGGATAGGTATCTTCCAGCGTATATGTATCGTAAAGCAAATCTTTGGTAAGCGTCACATCGGCTGCCGTCAGCAATTTCTCTCTGAAAGGCACTTCCACTACGGGCACAACAGTATCGGCAGGTTCCGATACCTGCGCAACAGAAGACGGGGTATGACCTTGCTGCCCGTTACATCCCGCAAGCACCATGCACACAGCCGCGGCAGCAAAAAGGAAGAATCGTTTCATAAAGATACATTTAAGTTCGTAATCGGGTTCAACATCTTCATGAATACCTGACACCACGAACAAAGATATAATTTTTTCTTACGTCTACAACGATTCTCCCCCGATAATTGTTGTACCCCACAACGTTTTCCGGGCAGGGGAATGCCTAAGTGCACGGCTGAAGTACCTTGAAGGTACAACCGGGATACCCTGAGGATACAACTGAGGTACTCTGAGAATATGACTTAGAGTACCTCAATATATGTCCGAGAAACCATAGTTTTCCCGAAACGTTCATCAATGGAAAATCCACTCAAAGTAGTCCCCTTAATTCACAGTAATTTGACCCCTGTTAAATTTTCCCATTCTCCCTTCTGTTTATTCTTGTTTTCTTCGTATTCTTCCTGTCCGTTATGCCGGGTTCTACA
>ENA-OQAA01000633-OQAA01000633.1-human-gut-metagenome-genome-assembly--contig:-NODE-633-length-22783-cov-2.692223_pt1 | contig 22783 bp, 28 predicted proteins | sample MGYA00242489_ERZ504515 | MGnify/ENA primary metagenome ERZ504515 (study PRJEB26092, sample SAMD00036237) | human gut metagenome | host: Homo sapiens | study: EMG produced TPA metagenomics assembly of... | reverse complement strand
ATTTGTATTATGACATTAATATAACGACAGAGTTTGGTGGCCTTGCATCTTATGAAGGAAATGGAATATTAAAGTATAAAAGGTATAATACAGTCATTAAGCCAGATTCTGTTTTATATACAGATTATTTAGGAAAGACTGTTTTTGATCTAAAGCCTATGGATGAGATGTCTATAGTGGCAGAAAGCTCTTATTTTCCAAATATGATAACCTATACAGTTTGCTTTCATCTAGATGAAAGCATGAAATAACATTTGTATTCTCATAAGGCTAGGTACGCCCCTAGGTGATATAAAATGGGAACTATCCTTCTCACGCAAGAGAACACCCGGAAAGTATCGGACAAATAGACAACTCAACCCGAAAACCACCGAGGAAAGATTGTCCTCTTATTAAACTTCATCGTGCAATTTGATTATACAATTTAATAACGTACATTCGCGTACAAATAAATTAAATCTGTAGTCCGATGAGAACGCATTTACGCGAAAGCATGCTGGCGCTTCTTTTGATAGGTATCTTAGCCACGGGTTGCGATACCGGAACGAAGAAGGCTTCCGAAAACAGTATCACGTTTGATTCTATCAGCGTGGAAAAGACTTACCATTGTTAGATAATCCGGATAATCCCAATTGCAATCTAGAGATCAAGTTCGTTTATCCCCGGAAATATTCGGATAAAGAGGTTCTTAAGAATCTACAGAGACAGTTCGTCTCCTCTTATTTCGGCGAGAATTATGAGCAATTATCCCCCGAGGAGGCGGTACGGAAATATACCGACGACTATCTGGCCGCTTATAAGGATCTGGAAGAGGATTACAAGGCTGAGGTGGCGAAATCCGACGAGACACCGGTGGGCTCTTGGTTCTCTTACTATGAGATGTCGTCGGATGATATCGCCTTCAACCAAGACGATATCATCAGCTATACGGTAAGCTTCGAGAACTATACGGGCGGAGCGCATGGCGCACATTCCTACAATAACCATGTAGTGAACCTCAAGACCGGTAAGCCGATCACCGAGGAGGAGATATTCGTGGACAACTATCAAGACAATCTGGCGCGAATATTGGTAGATCAGATCGCCAAGCAAAACAACGTATCCGACGCCAAGGAACTGGAAAATATCGGTTTCTTTAGCGTGGACGAGATCTTCCCGAACGGTAACTTCCTCGTAGACGAGACGGGTATCACCTATTCTTTCAACGAATATGAGATAGCGGCATACGTGGTAGGCGTCACGAACGTCCATCTCCCTTACAAGGAAATCCGCTATTTGCTGCGGGATGACAGCCCGATAAGTCAGTTAATTGAAAATTGAGAATTGAAAATTAATGATAGATAAACCTATAAACAGATGTCCTATGGAACAAAATACAGAGAAATTTTCAATTCTCAATTCTCAATTTTCAATTCTCACATCTTATTTCCCCGATCTCACCGACCGGCAAAAAGAGCAGTACGCCGCCCTATATGACCTATATACGGATTGGAACGCCAAGATCAACGTGATCTCACGGAAGGATATCGAGAACCTATATCCGCATCACGTGCTTCACTCGCTGGGTATCACCGATATGCTGCGTTTCAAGCCGGGTTCCTCGGTGATGGATCTGGGTACGGGAGGCGGTTTTCCCGGCATCCCCTTGGCGATCTTATTCCCGGAGACCCATTTCCATCTGGTAGACAGCATCGGGAAAAAAATCAAGGTGGGACAAGCCGTGGCCGAGGCGATCGGCTGGAGAACGTATCCTTCCGCCATTGCCGGGGCGAGGAGGAAAAGCAGCTTTTCGATTTCGTGGTAAGCCGTGCGTGATGCCTCTGGCGGATCTGGTAAAGATCGTCCGCAAGAATATAAAGAAAGAACAGATCAACGCATTGCCCAACGGATTGATTTGCCTGAAAGGTGGAGAGCTGGCGCACGAGATATTGCCTTTCCGGAACCAAGCGATAAGCATGGATCTGAAAGACCATTTTAAAGAAGAGTTTTTTGAAACTAAAAAAGTAGTGTACGTACCCTTATGATTACGATAAAATCTTTCGAAGTAAACTATTTCTCCGAGAATACGTATTTGCTATACGATGATACCAAGGAGGCGGTCCTTATCGATTGCGGCTGCCTGCGCAAAGAGGAACAAAAAGAAGTAAGCGACTTTATCGCCCAAAACGGGCTGACGCTGAAACGTTACCTTTGTACGCACCTCCATCTGGATCACATATTCGGTAACGAATTCATCCATGACACCTACGGATTGAGCCCGGAAGCCCATAAAGCGGACGTGGAGGGCCTTCCCTCTCCCGAGGAGCAAGCCAAGGCATTCGGCCTGCCGATGAAGGCGAAAAGCATCCCGGTAGGGAAATATCTGGTAAACGGGGAAATCATAAAGTTCGGGAAATCCGAGCTGGCGGTATTGAGCGTTCCCGGTCATTCGCCCGGAGCGTGGCTTTCTATAACAAGAAGAACGGTTTCGTGATCGTAGGAGACTCCTTGTTCGCCGGAAGCATCGGCCGTACTGATCTATGGGGAGGCAACCAAGATGTACTGCTTGCCGCTATCAAGGACAAATTACTGTCGTTGCCGGACGAGACCGTGGTATACCCCGGCCATGGCCCCGAGACACGAATCATTGATGAGAAATTAAATAATCCTTATTTATAAAATACTAGAATTATGGACACAAATAAGTTTGTAAACCGCCACGTGGGCATCTCAGCGGAAGATATTCCCGCTATGTTGGAGACGATTGGCGTGAAGTCTTTGGACGAGTTGATCGATCAGACCATTCCGGCCAACATCCGTTTGAAAGAGCCGTTGAACCTCCCGGAGGCCATGACGGAACGTGAGTTCGCCGAGCATATCGCCGAGCTGGCTCCAAGAACGAGGTATTCACCTCTTATATCGGTATGGTTGGTACGACACGGTTTGCCCGGCCCCGATCCAACGTAACGTATTCGAGAACCCAGTTTGGTACACCTCCTATACTCCGTATCAGGCGGAAGTATCCCAAGGACGCTTGGAGGCGTTGCTGAACTTCCAGACCGTTATCTGCGAACTGACCGGATTGCCCTTGGCGAACTGCTCGCTACTCGACGAGGCGACCGCGGCAGCCGAGGCGGTTACCATGTTCCATGGTTCACGCAGCCGTGCGCAGGTGAAAGCGGAAGCGAATACGGTATTCGTCGACGAGAACGTGTTCGCCTCTACGCTGGCCGTCATCCACACCCGCATGATCCCGCAGGGCATCCAGGTGGTAGTGGGCGATTATAAGAAATTCGAGTTCACGCCGGACGTGTTCGCCGCCATCGTACAGTTCCCGAACGCGGATGGTTCGATCGAGGACTATAAGGAATTCGTGGCCCGTGCGGGCGCGCCGGAGCCAAGGTAGCGTAGCCGCCGACTTGATGAGCTTGGTATTGCTGACTCCTCCGGGAGAATGGGGAGCGGATGTCGTATTCGGTAGCAGCCAGCGCTTCGGTATCCCGATGTTCTACGGGGGTCCTTCCGCCGCTTTCTTCGCTACGAAGGACGATTATAAACGTACGATCCCGGGACGTATCATCGGTATCTCCAAGGACGCTTACGGCCATCCGGCTTATCGCTTGGCCTTGCAGACCCGCGAGCAACATATCAAACGTGAGAAGCTACGTCCAATATCTGTACGGCTCAGGCGTTGTTGGCTACCATGGCCGGCTTCTACGCCGTATATCATGGAGCGGAGGGGTTGCGTAACATCGCCGGACGGATTCATTCCACGGCCGGATTCTTGGCCAAGGAATTGGAGAAACTGGGATATACGCAATTAAACAAGGATTATTTCGATACCTTGAAGATACAGCTTCCCGCGCACGTGTCGGTGAACGCGCTGCGTGAGATCGCCTTGGAGTGCAAGGTGAACTTGCGTTACTTCGAGGCCGGACAAGTGGGCGTCAGCATAGACGAGACGACATTGCTACGGACATAGGCGTATTACTATACATCTTCGCCGGTGCCGCCGGTAAAGACTATATGCTGGACGAGTCTATCCCCGCCCAGACTTATTTCGACGCTAAATTCGCCCGTACCTCCGATTTCTTGCGGCAAGACGTATTCAAGAAATATCATACGGAGACCGAGTTGATGCGTTACATCACCCGTTTGGGACGAAGGATGTTTCCTTGGCTCAATCCATGATCTCGCTGGGATCTTGCACGATGAAGCTGAACCCGGCCTCCTCCATGCTGCCGCTCAGCCGTCCGGAATTCATGAATATCCACCCATACGCTCCGGAGGAGCAAGTGGAGGGCTATACGGAGCTGATCGAGAACCTGTCTTCTTACTTATGCACGATCACAGGCTTCAAGGGCTGTACGTTGCAACCGAACTCCGGCGCCGCCGGCGAGTACACGGGTCTTCGTGTGATCCGTGCTTATCAGGAAAGCATCGGCCAAGGCCATCGTGATATCGTTTTGCTTCCGGCTTCCGCCCACGGAACCAACCCGGCCAGCGCTATCCAATGCGGATATAAGACCGTAACCGTTAAATGCGACGAGAATGGTAATATCGATCTGGAAGATTTCCGCGCGAAAGCCGAGGAGAACAAGGAGCGTCTGGCTGCCAGCATGATTACCTATCCGTCTACGCATGGTATCTTCGAGGTGGACATCAAGGAGATGTGCGACATCGTTCACGCTTGCGGAGGACAGCTTTATATGGATGGCGCCAACATGAACGCGCAGGTTGGATTGACAAATCCGGGTACGATGCGCCGATGTATGTCACTTGAACCTGCATAAGACCTTCTCTTCTCCTCACGGAGTGGTGGTCCCGGCGTAGGCCCGATCTGCGTGGCCGAGCATCTGGTTCCGTTCTTGCCGCAGCATCCGGTGCTTTGGGGCAGCGACTTGAATACGGTATCCGCGGCTCCTTATGGTAGCGCCGGTATCCTGCCGATCACGTACGCTTACATCCGCTTGCTGGGTACGGAAGGTCTTGAGACAGTGACGAAGACGGCCATCTTGAACGCCAATTACTTGGCCGCTAAGTTTAAGGATACGTACGGTATCGTTTATACCGGAGCGACAGGCCGTGTAGGTCATGAGTTGATCTTGGAATGCCGCACGGTAAAAGAGCGTTCGGGCATCGACGAGGGCGATATCGCCAAGCGTTTGATGGACTTCGGCTACCACGCTCCTACCCTATCTTTCCCGGTACACGGCACCTTGATGGTAGAGCCGACCGAGAGCGAGAGCAAGGCCGAGCTGGATCGTTTCGTAGAGGTAATGGAATGTATCTGGAGCGAGATCAAGGAGGTGGAGGAAGGCAAGGCATCCAAGGAGGACAACGTCTTGAAGAATGCCCCGCATCCGGAATACGAGGTGACCGCCGACGAGTGGAAACACGCGTATCCCCGCACGAAGGCCGCCTTCCCGCTGGAATGGTTGCACGACAGCAAGTTCTGGATTAACGTAGCCCGTGTAGATAACGCTTACGGCGATCGTAACTTAATACCGACTTTATGCGCTTGCGAGATATGAAGAAGCTCTTTATCGCTTTGGCGGCCGTCGCTCTGACGGCTTGCGTCAAGGCTCCCGAGAAAACAGTCAAGGTCTACGCATGGCAAGGCGAAGGTGGGAATACAACCGAGCAAACCTTACAGGCGGACTTTAGTAAATGGCATGCCCACGGAGTAGACGGGATGTGCTACAACGCCGGCCATGACACGGAGAAAATTCAGCGTGCCGCCAAAGCGGCCCATGCCAATGGCATGGAATATCACGCATGGATTCCCGCCATGTTGCAACATGGATTGGACTCCACCCTCTACGCCGTGAACCGGAAAGGCGAGTCGGCCTATTCCGTACAGGCGTATGTGCCTTATTACAAATGCCTGTGCCCGAACCAAGAAGGTACGGCGGAGTTCTTGCTGAATCTGTATGGCAAGGTAGCCGATATCCCGGAGGTGGATTATATCCATCTGGATATATCCGTTACGTGGATGTCATCCTGGCCCGCGGACTTTGGGAAAAATACGGCTTGGTGATGGACGAGGAATATCCTACGGCGGACTATTGTTACTGTGACAAATGCGTGGCCGATTTCAAGGCCGCTACCGGTATCGACATCAAATCCGTAGAGGATCCTTCCAAATGCGCAGAATGGGCGCAGTTCCGTTGCGACTTGATCACGAAATTGGTAAACCGCATCGCCGACGAGGTTCACGGCAAAGGCAAGAAAGTGAGCGCCGCCGTATTCCCGGGGCCGGACTCTCACGCCAAGTGGATGGTTCGTCAAGAATGGAACAAATGGAATATCGACGCTTTCTTCCCGATGAATTATAACGATTTCTATCTGGAGGACGCTTCTTGGCTGGCTCCGATCGTGAAAGAGGAAGTAGCTCCGTGCAAGGCAAGAAGCCGGTTTATAGCGGTTTGTTCATCTGCGAGGATTGGCAGAACAAGGCGAATATCAAGGACCCGGAAGGCCACGGACTGATCCCGTCCGAGATCGAGGAGGCCGTAAGAGGCTCCATGGAAAACGGAGCGGCTGGCGTGGCGTTGTTTACGCCGGGCAACATGACGGATGAGCATTGGAAAGCTTTCGATAAGGCGATCCACCAACCGTATACCGTAAAGCCCTAATTCGTAATTACTATACGATAAAACAAAGACGAGGAGGCGCAGCTCTTCATTTTCTCACCTGCGCCTCCTCTTTTACTTATCCATCTAATCTATCTTACTAATAAAAATATCATGACAACTAAGAAACAAGAGAAAATCAAGTTCAGTAAAGCATTCTGGGTAGCGAACACCGTCGAGTTGTTCGAGCGAGCCGCTTATTATGGCGTATTTATCGTTATCACCCTTTATCTTAGCCGCATCTTAGGTTTAACGACATTCAGGCTGCCAGCATCGCCGGTATCTTTTCCGCCTGTTTGTATTTGCTGCCCACGTTCGCCGGAGCATTGGCCGATAAGATCGGTTTCCGCAACTCGATGCTACTGGCTTTCACTTTGTTAACTTGTGGTTATCTAGGACTGGCAGTTTACCCTACTTGGCTTCAATCCGCCGGACTTGTTGAATACAGCACGACGACTACCTTTACGGGATTGCTGGAGAGCAATCTTCAGTACGGCATTATCCTATCATGGCCTTGATCGTATGCGGCGGGGCTTTTATCAAGAGCGTTATCTCCGGTACAGTCGCTAAAGAGACTACGCCGGAAACCCGGGCGAAGGGTTTCTCTATCTTCTACGCAATGGTAAATATCGGGGCTTTCTCCGGAAAGACCATCGTGAAGCCGCTTCGCGAGGCGTTGGGTAACGAGGGGTTGATTACCTTGAACTATTTCTCGGCGAGCATGACCTTCCTCGCATTGATAGCGATCTGGTTCTTCTACAAAAGCACTCAGCATTCGGGCGAGGGCAAGACGTTCGGGCAAATCTGGAACGCCTGATCAAGGTTTGTAGTAACGGACGGTTATTGATCTTGATCCTCATCATTACAGGCTTTTGGATGGTTCAGCACCAGCTGTATGCCACGATGCCTAAATACGTGCTTCGTTTGGCCGGCGAGGGGGCCTCTCCTTCTTGGTACGCCAACGTAAACCCGCTGGTCGTCGTGCTTACGGTCAATCTGGTCACGCAGATGATGCGGAAGCGGACAGCGCTCACCTCCATGACGGTCGGTATGTTTATCATGCCGGTGTCCGCCCTTTGCATGGCATCCGGGAATATGCTGGACGGGAATACGAATATACTGGGCATGCATCCCGTAGCTTTCATGATGGTAGTAGGTATTGTCTTCCAAGGGCTGGCGGAGACGTTCATTTCCCCTCGCTTCCTCGAGTATTTCTCCTTGCAAGCACCCAAGGGAGAGGAAGGTCTTTATCTTGGATTCAGCCATTTGCATTCTTTCCTCTCCTCTATCTTCGGATTCGGGCTGTCTGGTTTCCTTTTAAGCAAGTATTGCCCGGAGCCAACCCTGTTTGCCTCTCACGAGGAATGGCTGGCGGCAAGCGCGAACGCCCATTACATCTGGTATTACTTCGGTGCGATCGCCTTGGTATCCGCCGTAGCGTTGATCGTGTACGGACAAGTCGTAAAGAGCTGGATAGCCAAAAGATTTGACCCGGTAAAACTACGGGGTCAAATCCATTACCTTTGATTTGACCTCGTAGTTCTAAAATATCTAATCCAAACACATGGATTTGACCTTTAAGACTTGCGATATCCAATCATAATCCGTAGATTTGACCCGGAAGAATCGCAAGATCAAATCCTTGAGAAAAAACAACCTTAAAACAGATCATCATGGAAGAAACATTCAAGAGAATCCCCCGGAAGATGTCTTTATCACCGTCTTCAAGCGTAAACCCACCGAAGAAGAGCTTTGGATGGGCGTCCCTCCTGACTTCGACGGCAACCGCCCCTCGGGCAACAACCTGATCGATCTCTTCGCCTATCTCATCCGCAAGTACGGCCGGATGGACACCAGCGAATACGCCCGCATAATGCAACTCAAGACCAGCGAGCTCCGGGGCGCCATCCTCGCCATCGGCGGCATGTCGGCGATGGAATGGCGCAACCGCTACCTTCTCCTCGAAGCTCAGGAGCTGATGGAGCGGACGGACATGAGCATCACCGCGATCGCCGCCAAGCTGGGTTTCTCGCAGCCCTCGGTATTCTCCAAGTTCTTCCGCACGCTGACGAAATCGCAGCCTTGGGAATGGCGCGTCGAGAAAAAAAAACCGGGCTCAAACCGGAAGAGAACCTATCATTGCTACGAGTAATCAGCAGGCAATACATGCTCAAACACACGCCAAGTGTGCAATTTCCTCCGCAAAGTTCTTTGTTATAAAGAATGTTTGATTACTTTTGCACCTCGAGATTAACAAGAAAGTAGAAGTATTACATCAATATAAAAATCTAATATTCCTATATAATATGAGTTTAAGAATTATAGTTTTAGCGAAACAGGTCCCGGATACACGAAACGTGGGAAAGGACGCCATGAAGGCGGACGGTACGATCAATCGCGCCGCCTTGCCCGCGATCTTTAACCCGGAAGACCTGAATGCGTTGGAACAAGCGTTACGCTTGAAAGACGCTTACCCCGGGACGACAGTTACGCTGCTGACGATGGGCCCGGGACGTGCCGCCGAAATCATCCGCGAGGGTTTGTATCGTGGTGCTGACGGCGGTTTTTTGTTGACCGACCGTGCGTTTGCCGGAGCCGACACGCTAGCCACATCCTATGCGCTTGCCACGGCTATCAAGAAAATCAACGATTATGATATTATCATCGGTGGTCGCCAAGCGATCGACGGCGATACGGCACAGGTAGGTCCGCAAGTCGCCGAGAAACTGGGACTGACCCAGATCACGTATGCCGAGGAAATCCTGAACGTAGATAAAGAGGCCGGACGTATCACCGTAAAACGTCATATCGACGGGGGTGTCGAGACCGTGGAAGGTCCGCTTCCGATCGTAATCACCGTGAATGGTTCCGCCGCTCCCTGCCGTCCTCGTAATGCGAAGTTGGTACAGAAGTACAAATACGCCATGGGTAAACAGGAACGGAACACGCAACCCGCCTGTCACCAAGATGGAGAACCGACCGTTCGCTACCCGGAATTGTACGAGACCCGCCCGTATCTGGATATCCAGGAATGGAGCGTAGCCGACGTGAATGGAGACTTGGTTCAATGCGGCCTTAGCGGTTCGCCGACAAAGGTAAAAGCGATCCAGAACATCGTCTTCCAAGCCAAGGAAAGCAAGACGATCTCCGGTTCCGACCAAGAAGTAGAGGATTTGATTGTCGAACTGTTAGCTAACCACACCATCGGATAAGATTATGAACAACGTATTTGTATATTGTGAGACAGAAGGCACGAGCGTTGCCGATGTAAGTCTTGAGCTTCTGACCAAAGGTCGTAAGCTAGCCAATCAATTAGGCTGCCAACTGGAAGCGATTGTTGCCGGCTCCGGCCTTGAGGGTGTAGAGAAACAAGTATTGCCTTTTGGCGTCGACAAGGTTCATGTGTTCGACGCTCCGGGTTTATTCCCTTATACATCACTTCCTCATTCTTCCATCTTGATTAATTTGTTCAAGGAGGAGAAACCGCAGATCTGCTTAATGGGCGCTACGGTGATCGGTCGCGACTTGGGTCCTCGTGTATCCTCGGCCTTGACAAGCGGCTTGACGGCCGATTGTACCTCTTTGGAGATCGGCCCGCACGAGGATAAAAAAGCGGGTATTACCTATGAGAACTTATTATATCAGATCCGTCCGGCGTTCGGTGGTAACATCGTAGCCACGATCATCAACGGAACACCGCCCGCAAATGGCGACCGTTCGTGAGGGCGTGATGAAAAAAGAAGTCCTTGACGAGAACTATAAAGGTGAAGTGATCCGCCACGACGTAGCGAAGTATGTCCCCGAGACAGACTATGTGGTGAAGGTGATCGACCGTCATGTAGAGAAAGCGAAGCACAACCTGAAAGGCGCTCCGATCGTAGTGGCCGGAGGTTATGGCGTAGGCTCCAAGGAGAACTTTAATTTATTGTTCGATTTGGCGAAAGAGCTTCACGCCGAGGTAGGCGCCAGCCGTGCGGCTGTCGATGCCGGTTTCTGCGACCACGACCGTCAGATCGGTCAGACCGGTGTCACGGTGCGTCCGAAATTGTATATCGCTTGCGGTATCTCCGGGCAGATCCAGCACATCGCCGGCATGCAAGACGCCGGTATCATCATTTCGATCAATAATGATGAGAACGCCCCGATCAATACGATCGCCGATTACGTAATCAATGGTACGGTAGAAGAGGTGATTCCTAAGATGATTAAGTATTACAAAAAGAACAGTAAGTAAAGATGGCTAATTATTATACAGACATACCGGAACTCAAGTATCACTTGAACAATCCGATGATGGAACGTATTTGCGAGCTGAAGGAACGCGAGTACAGAGACAAGGAAGAGTTCGACTATGCGCCACAAGATTATGCCGACGCGATAGACTCGTACGATAAGGTGCTGGAGATTACCGGAGAGATCACCGGAGAGATCATCGCCCCTAACGCAGAAGGCGTAGATGCCGAAGGTCCTCACTGCGCGAATGGCCGTGTGGAATATGCTTCCGGCACGAAGCAAAACCTCGACGCGATGGTAAAAGCCGGTTTGAACGGTATGACGATGCCTCGCCGTTTCGGTGGCTTGAACTTCCCCATCACCCCGTACACCATGTGCGCGGAGATCGTAGCGGCGGCTGACGCAGGCTTCGGTAATATCTGGTCATTACAGGATTGTATCGAAACCTTATATGAGTTCGGCAACGAGGATCAGCACAGCCGTTTCATCCCACGTATCTGCGCAGGAGAAACCATGTCTATGGACCTGACCGAGCCGGACGCTGGCTCCGACCTGCAATCCGTGATGCTAAAGGCTACCTTCGACGAGAAAGAGAATTGCTGGCGGTTGAACGGCGTAAAACGATTCATCACGAATGGCGACGCGGATCTTCACCTCGTATTGGCCCGTTCCGAGGAAGGTACCAAGGATGGACGTGGTTTGTCCATGTTTATCTACGACAAACAGGAAGGGGGCGTAAACGTACGCCGTATCGAGAATAAATTGGGAATCCACGGCTCTCCTACTTGCGAATTAGTTTACAAGAACGCGAAAGCTGAGCTTTGTGGCGATCGCAAACTGGGCTTGATCAAATACGTGATGGCCTTGATGAACGGCGCGCGCCTAGGTATCGCCGCACAATCGGTAGGCCTCAGCCAAGCCGCTTACAACGAAGGATTGGCCTACGCCAAAGACCGCAAGCAGTTCGGTAAGGCAATCATCGACTTCCCCGCTGTTTACGACATGCTCGCCATCATGAAAGCGAAGCTGGATGCCGGACGTGCGTTGTTATACCAAACCGCTCGTTACGTGGATATTTACAAGGCACTGGACGACATCGCCCGTGAGCGCAAACTGACTCCGGAAGAGCGTAAGGAACAGAAGCAATACGCCAAATTGGCGGATTCTTTCACCCCGTTGGCAAAAGGTATGAATTCCGAATACGCCAACCAGAATGCCTATGATTGCATCCAAATACACGGAGGTTCCGGTTTTATGATGGAGTATGCTTGCCAACGTATCTACCGCGATGCCCGTATCACCTCCATCTATGAAGGCACGACGCAATTGCAGACCGTAGCGGCCATACGTTACGTGACAAACGGGTCTTACCTAGCTACCATCCGTGAATTCGAGGCGATCCCTTGCTCTGCCGAGATGGAACCGCTGAAGGCTCGTTTAGTAGAGATGGCTAATAAGTTCGAGGCTAGCATGGCGAAAGTAAAAGAGTCTCAAGATCAGGAATTACTCGATTTCGTGGCTCGCCGCTTGATGGAGATGGCCGCTGATATCATCATGGCTCATCTATTGATCCAAGATGCGACGAAAGCGCCGGAGCTGTTCGCTAAGTCCGCGGTTGTTTACACCAATTACGTAGAGGCTGAGATTGAGAAACATCAGGGTTATATCGGACGATTCAACCCAGAAGAATTGATCTCATACAGACAACGATAAACAACTATCATTCTACATAACAAAGAAGGCGAGACTTGATTATCAACCAGATAGAAGCCTCGCTTTCTTTATTTATTACAATGGGCATTATAAGCTCCTTATACTGGGCATTATAAGCCGCTTACGATGGGCATTGTCAGTTGCTTATAATGGGCATTGTAATTTTCCTATATCGCCAAAGTATCCATTGCATACCACCTCGCAAGGAGAGATATCCAAGGAAAGCCATCCATAACGCATGATTTCCCATCGATCGATAAAACAGGTAATAAATAATAAAGAAAGTAGCCGAGGCACAAGCATCGAGTAAAGCATCTGGCGTGTAGCGTGGCCCCGATAAAGATACCGTCCCAAAGGAAAGCGGAGAATCCACATAAAGGGATCGCCAATACCCAATAGAAATAATCCCCGGAAGCCTCAATGACCGAGGTATCGTTCGTCAACAGTCCCAGAAAATCCCTCCCCAAAAACGCATAAAGAATCGTGAATGATAAAGAGAGGCCGATTCCCCATAGAAACAATAAACGAATGCATCTACGTAACCCCACATCGTTTTTAGCCCCAATAAACCGGCCGGCTAATGCCTCTCCCGCATAAGCGAAACCATCCATTATATAAGAGAACAAGGTAAACAACTGCATCAACAAGGTATTTACGGCCAATATCACATCCCCTTGTCTCGCACCTGTAGAAGTAAAGAAGGTAGTAACAGCGACCAAACACAAGGTCCGGAAAAATATATCACTATTGACCGAGAAGAAGCGACGCATCTCCTCCCCACCCCAAAGACCATTCCAATCGATATACGCTTTCAGACGCCCATAATATTTCAACCAAAGAGCAAACGCCATGAAGAGGCCCGCATATTGGGCGATCAGTGTTCCCAACGCTACGCTTCCACCTTCATACCCAGCACAAACACGAAACATAGGCTGGCCGCAATATTCACGATATTTTGCGTGATAGCGATAAACATCGGAAAACGAGAATTCTGCATACCGATGAACCAACCGGCAAAGCATATAAACCCAATATGGCCGGCGCTCCCCAGATACAGATATTAAAATAGAGAGAGGCCCATCGCTTCACCTCCTCCGTTGCGTCGATCAAAACAAACGCACCCCTCAGGATCGGGGATTGAAGGATCCAAAGCCCGAGAGAGATCAAAAGCCCTACCCCGACAGCCCGCAGCAAGGTCCGGACTACCTCCGTCAAGTCCCGTTTCCCATAGGCTTGGGCGGTCATCCCACTTGTCCCCATCCGGAGAAAGCCGAATATCCAATAGATCATGTTAAACAGCATCCCGCCCACGGCGATCGCCCCAATGTACGACGCCGATCCCAGATGCCCTACGATCGCCACATCCACCAGCCCAACAAAGGCACGGTTATATTGGAGACGATAGAAGGTATGGCCAGCTGAAGTATTTTCCGATTCATATCCTATCCTAAATTTATCCTACGCAAGAAATTATAAACGTCACTTGATAACCCGGCACAGAGCGCTGCGCCAAACAAAGATCCCCGCCTTGCCGCACCATCATCTGCCGGGAAAGCGACAAGCCGATACCGGAACCCGTCCTTTTAGTCGTGAAGAAAGGAATAAAAATCTCCCGTTCGATAGCCACCGGAATAGGCGCACCATTGTTGCTGACCCACAACCCCTTCTTCCAACACACATCCACGGTCGTAGCCCCTGCCTCGCAAGCATTCCGGATCAGGTTAATCAGCACTTGCCGCAACATATTCTGATCCGTACGCATCATAGCAGACAAAGGAATGGAAAGATGCCACTCTAAATCGGGATAAAGAGCCCGGATCCCTTCCATAAAATCATTCAAATAGACCTTTCCGATAACAGGTTCTTGCAGTTCCGCCAGTTTCCGGTAACTGTCCACGAACAGGGCAAGTCCCCGGCTGGTATCGTGAATGGCACGGATCCCCTCCTCGTAAACCGTTCCGGCAATCGCGGGATGCTCCAGATAGGCCTGACTGATACTGGCGATAGGCGTAGTGGCATTCATGATCTCATGCGTAAGCACACGGGTCAGCCGTTGCCACGATTCCACCTCATTGCGGGCAAGCAACCGCCGATGTCCCTACCCGTCTCGTTAAGGGCCTCTTGCAACGCCCGCTCCCCGAAGAACAGGCCTTTCACAGGAAGACGAAACGTAAATTCTTGGTTACGAATCGCCTCACGCATCAGATGCGCCCGGTCTCTCAACAATACCTGATGGCGGTAGAACCATCCGATAAAGAGAACGACAACGACTCCCAAAGTGCCTATCAACATCATAGCTTTTTTATTTTAGCATACAACGTCTGCCGGGTAATTCCCAACAATTCGGCGGCCCGGCTGATATTGCCGTGGCAACGCTCCACTACCTTGCTCACATGTTCCGCCTCGACCTGTTCCAATGGTACACTTTACGCCCGGCATCAATCGCATCTTTCAAGATGCGGATCAGCTCTAGGTTATCCCACGGCTTGGCAACAAAGTCCGCCGCCCCCATCTTCAAACCACGCACCGCCAACTTGATATCAGCGTATGCCGTCACCAGTACCACCGGGATAGCCGGATGCTTCTTGTGGATCGCCCGAAGCCAAAGCAAGCCGTCTTGTCCGGAGTTTCCCCCTTGCGTGAAGTTCATGTCGAGCAGAATCCCGTCCACCACCTCTTGTGCCAATACCGTAAGAAGCATGTCGGGAGAAGCGAGTGTCAATACCCTGTCAAACTCACCGGCCAAGCAGATCTTGACCGCCGTAAGAATCGCCGGATTGTCATCTACCACCACTATTGTCCCGTAATTTGCCATATCCGATTCGTTTGTTTTCCTTTATCTCTTTTATCGGGGATAAAGGTACGGAAAAGGCTGTATGAATATCATACAAGCAGGTGTATGATTTTCATACAAACTACCGCGACCGGGCATCCAAGCCCTTGCCAGATACCAGCCACTCTATACCTTTGTAGCAAAAACAAGCAAAATATGAAATCGTACTTTACCTTTCTCGGCCGTAACAAACTCTACACAGCTATCCAGTTCTGTGGATTGGCTACCGCGCTGGGAGTTGTCATCCTTCTGGCCTCGTATGCCGACACCGAATTTAATATCGGTAACAATCAATCGTACTCTCACCAATTGTATGCCGTCGGCTATGGAGATGAGATCGGTATGACAACCGGGACTGCCCCAGAATTATTCCCTTCCATTCCGGAAATAAAAGAGTGGACACGCCTGATCCATATTGAAGCGGCCAACCTGATGGTAGACAACCAATATTACCAAGTAAACGGCATCGCGGCAGATCCTAATTTTTTCCAGATGCTCAACTATACGCTCATTGGATGCGACCGCAACAAAGCACTGATCGGGACAGACGAGGTCATCCTCTCCGAGCCATTCGCCCACAAAGTATTCGGGAATGAAAATCCGATCGGCCGTACCGTGATGTACTTGAACCAGACACCGCTACGGGTCATTGGGGTTCTCCCGGCTTTCAGCTCGACAGAGCTGTTGAAACCGATAGACATCTTGATTCCTTTCAAACTGGCAGAAAAGGATTATGCATGGATGGACAGTTATGGTTCAACGCAAATACTCATTACGTTGGAAGAAGGGGTAACTCCCGATGTTGTTACCCGTAAACTACTCGATAAGTATAAAGGCTATTGGGAATACTGGAAAGAAGACAACAGCACGGAACAAGGCTTTTTGGGGTTCTTCGGTGATCACGACATGGACGAGATTTATTTCTACTCCCCTGAACCAATACGGCCCTTTCCGTAAAGGGACACGGAAACAGGTACAAATCTTGTTCTCGTTAGCATTCGTGTTGCTCCTCTCGGCTATCTTCAATTACATCAACCTAACTGTATCGCAAACCAGCAAACGAGTCCATGAAATGGCGACCCGCCGGTTGATGGGTGACTCGGCAGGGCAAATCGTATTACGCTACCTCGCAGATCCGCTATCTTCACAACCGGTTGTTTCATCGGCGGTTGCTTAGTTGCCGTCATCACAAAGCCCTATTTCGATACTTGCTCTCCACCCGGATCGCTTTGGTCTCTTCACCGGCGATGGTAACCTATTCGCTGTTACTATGGGTAGGAATCGCCGGCATATCGGGATTGTTACCAGCCATCATCACCTACAAATACAGTCCGATAGATATCGTAAAAGGAAATTTCCGAATGCACAACAAGCAATTGTTCAGCCGTTTGTTCATCATCGTGCAGAATGTCATCAGCACGGTACTCATCACCTTGGGACTCACCATGGCCTTCCAAATATACCACCTTGCCACCCTGCCGACCGGTTATAATACAGACCTTGTATTTGTCAAGACATGGGAATTAGGACATACCTACGACAAGCAAGTCATCCTCCAGAAACGCTTACAGGCATTACCCCAAGTGACAGAAGTAGCGTTAGCACGAAAACTGCCTTTCATCACCGGTCACGATGGTGTACAACAACCGGAAGAAGAGGGATACTCGTGGCTCCACCTTTCGGATATGGACAGCGCCGCATTCCGGCTGTTGGGTTTCGAAGTGGTAGAACGTTGGTCTGACCCACTGCCCGGAATGGTTTGGGTAACGGAAGAGACTTGCCGTCGTTATCAACTTTCATCCAACAGACCCCATTTTGGAAAAAGGATGACAAGGGCGGCTACCGATATAACGTCTGCGGTGTCATCCGCGACTATCGTTCGCTAAGCGCATTAGCTACTCCCCTATCCGATTCGCATGGAGCCGTTATGATACTAGATCCACAAGGTACATCATCCGTCAAATCGTCAAGATACAAGGCGATCGGGCAGAAGCCTTAGCCGCCATCCGCCGTACTTGCCGGGAAGTGTCCAAAGAAGTGATCGGGATGCCGAAAGACTTGGAAGCCGATTATATCGACGATTATATGGACAAGGATTTAACCCATGAGAAGAACATGATGATGCTTGTCCTTTGCTTCATGACCATCTCCATTCTCATCTCTGCCTTGGGACTGCTGGCCATGTCGATAAGCTACACCGAACAGCAAAGCAAACGGATCGCCTTGTGCAAGGTGATGGGAGCCGAGACAAGTGGCGCGGTATGGGAACTTTCCAAACGATTCATGGCACTCTCGTTGCTTGCCGCCTGTTTCGCCCTGCCCATCAGCGTGAAAGCGGTTCAAATCAGTTTAGAGTCGTTCTATAACCGCATCGCCTTCCCGTGGTATCTCATAACCGCAGCAGTTTTGGCAACCATAGCCATCGCTTTCGTGTCAATCATCGGGCAAACCTTGAAAGTCGCCCGCCGTAACCCCATCAAAAGTATCCGGACCGAATAAAAGCAACATTCTATAATAGGTATACATTCTCACAAAAACAAGACAAGTCATGATTCAAATAAAGAACCTCAGCAAAAACTTCCGGACGGAAGAAGTAGAAACCATCGCGCTCAATGGCATAAGCATGGAAGTGAAAAAGGGCGAATTTATCGCCATCATGGGACCCAGCGGATGCGGCAAATCAACCCTGCTGCATATTCTCGGCCTGCTAGACAACCCGGACGAGGGCAGCTATCTATTAGAAGGCGAAGAGGTGGGGCACCTAAAGGAGAAAGACCGTACACGCTATCGCAAGGGACGCATTGGTTTCGTGTTCCAAAGCTTCAATCTCATTGACGAGCTTACAGTCGAGGAAAACGTAGACCTCCAATTGAAATACCTCGGCATCCCCAAGGCTGAGCGCAAACAACAAGTACTCGACATCCTGCGCAAAGTACGCCTCAGCCAACGTGCCAAACATTATCCGCAGCAACTCTCCGGCGGCCAGCAGCAACGTGTCGCCATCGCTCGCGCCGTCGTAGGTAAACCTATGCTGATATTGGCGGACGAACCGACTGGAAACCTCGACTCTAAAAACAGTCTTGAAATTATGAAATTACTCAGTCAACTGAATGCCGAAGGGACTACGATCGTCATGGTGACACACTCGCAACATGACGCGACCTACGCCGACCGTATCATCAATCTCTTCGATGGGCAAATCGTCGACGAGCTGGAAGGAAAACTTTAGCCTCTTCACACAAAAACGAAGGCCGCGGGATTCACATCCGACGGCTCCTACACTAACCCTTAACTTTAACCAATGAAAAACAATAATCTACTACATTTATTTCAATGCAGCTAAAGCCGCATCGTAATTCGGCTCGGTAGTAATCTCGGGAACAAGTTCCTCATAAACCACCTTACCAGCTCCATCGACCACTATCACGCCACGGGCTAATAACCCTTTCAGCGGACCGTCTACCAGAAGCATCCCGTACTTATCCTCAAAGCATGAACACCGGAACACAGACAATGTAATCACCTTATCAATACCTTCCGTAGTACAGAAACGTCCATGCGCAAAAGGTAAATCTTTAGAAACAGCTAATACTACCGTATCCGGATGCGAAGCGGCTTCTTTATTGAAGCGTCTTACCGAGGCCGCACATACACTTGTATCCAAGCTCGGGAAAACATTTATCACCACTTTCTTTCCTTTCAATCGCTTAACGACAATTCGGATAAATCACTTTTTACACCCTTTGAAGTCCGGAGCCTCTGTCCCAACTTCGGCAACTCGCCGTTCGTATGAATTTCGTTACCTTTTAATTGTTACTTTTGCCATCTTTGTATGTAAATTTAATAGTCTTACTTAAGTTGGCTGCACAAATATAAGCAGCTTTCTGTCGATAAAACAAACGAAAATAAACAAATGTTCTTTTATTTAACTCTATTTAACTGCTGTTACAAAATACAGATTATCTATCTTTGACGTCAAATCAAAAACAGATGGATTGGATTATTATCGGCGGACTTCTTATAATCATCGTGATGCAAATCCTTTTGCGTCCTAAACAGCTAAATAATAACAAAGAAGACCTGGAAAAGTTGCTAAACGAGATACAACGCTCGTTCGACCATATCGAGAAAAACTTTAGGGAAGACTTCCGCCTGAACCGGGAAGAAAGCCGTTTGGTAGCAAAAGATAACCGAGAAGAACTGGCTCATTCCATGAACGAGTTCAGGGAAGCTTTCGAACGTGGTATCGATTCTTTTAACAGGTTGCAGAAAGAGAAATTCGCCGCCTTGGACGAACGCCAGCAGAGATTAGTGGATAACACGGAAAAAAGACTGGAAGAAATCCGAGTCACCGTAGACGAGAAACTTCAAAAGACATTGAACGACCGTATCGGGCAATCTTTCCGTTTAGTCACCGAACAATTAGAAAGTGTACAAAAAGGACTGGGCGAGATGCAAACCTTAGCGCAGGATGTAGGCGGGTTAAAACGGGTACTTAGTAATGTCAAGACCCGGGGAAATATCGGGGAGATCCAACTCAGTATGTTATTGGAGCAGTTATTGGCACCAGAGCAATACGAGGCGAATGTACATACCCGGAAAGGTTCGGACGCTGTCGTTGAATTCGCTGTCAAGCTCCCCGGACGGGATGATGCCCGAGAATTCGTATACCTTCCCATAGACGCTAAATTCCCGAAAGATGTATACGAACAGCTCCTAGACGCTTACGATGCCGCAGATTCCCAAGCGATCGAGGCGGCCGGAAAATTATTGGAGACAACGATCAAGAAGATGGCTAAAGATATTTCGGACAAATATCTGGCGCCTCCCGCCACGACCGATTTCGGCATTATGTTCCTGCCGTTCGAGGCATTTACGCCGAGGTCGTACGCCGTTCCGCTTTATTGGAGGACTTGCAACGAAACTACAAGGTAGTCGTAACAGGTCCCACTACCCTAGCGGCCATACTAAACAGTTTACAAATGGGCTTCCGTACATTGGCGATCCAAAAGCACTCAGGGAGGTATGGACGATCTTAGGGGCCGTGAAAAAAGAATTCGAGAAAGTAGCGGTATGCTCGAGAAAGCCCAAAAGAACTTGCAAACCGCCAGCGGGCAAATAGAAGAGGTTTTAGGTATCCGTACCCGTGCCATCCAACGTAAACTCAAGGATGTAGATACGCTTAGTGACCGTGAGGCCCGGGCTATCCTTCCCGAGATCGGAATATTAACTGAAGAAGACGAAAAAGCAGAATCATGAAAAAGAGACAAATACCCCACACTTACGTAATCATTTTTTACATCATCTTATTTTGCGCCATATTGACATGGGTTATTCCCGGTGGGCAATATACGGAAAGTATCAGCCCGGACGGAGAGCGAACCGTTGTATATGAATCCGTGGAAAGCGTACCTCAAACATGGGAAGTACTCTCCGCCTTTTATAAAGGATTTGTGGACAAGGCGGATATCATTGTCTTCATCCTCATCATCGGTGGTGCATTCTGGATCGTGAACGACAGTAAGGCATTTGATATCGGAACAGTCAGTTTCCTGCGGAAAGCACGCAAAATGGAGAACAACCCTATCCTTCGTAAAATAGGTGTGGACAATTTCTTATTAACTGCTATCATGCTACTTTTCAGCCTATTCGGAGCCGTATTCGGGATGAGTGAGGAAACCATCGCTTTTTGTCTGGTCTTGGTCCCGATGGCGATATCTATGGGGTACGATTCCATAACTGGCGTATGTATGGTTTTTATAGCGGCGGGATTAGGTTTCGCTGGAGCGATTTTAAACCCTTTCACGATCGGTATAGCGCAAGGCTTGGCGGGGATTCCTCTTTTCTCCGGTATCGAGTATCGCATCGTTTGCTGGTGTATTATCAATGCGGTAGGCTTCACATGGATATTGCGTTATGCCGCCAAGGTAAAAAAGAACCCTCAATTGTCTCCAGTCTATGAGGATGATCAATATTGGAGAGATTTGCATAGTACCAATTCCTTGGAAATCGTATACAGAACCCCGAAAGCCGCATGGATCAGTTTCGTCCTATTGACTATCGTACTCGTTATCTTTTCGATCTATTATCCCCAGACATCCTTAAAAATAGGAAATAGCGTAATCAAGGGACTACCCTTAATTCCGATTCTTAGCGTAGCGTTCGTGATCTGCTCGATATTTGCCCTACGGAAAACCGTGCACTTATATATATTGAACCTTTTATTCTTCACGATCTTTTTCTTGATAACAGGCGTAATGGGCTACGGTTGGTATATTATGGAAATAGCGACCTTGTTCTTCGCCTTGGGCATAGCGGCGGGAATTGCCAATGGACGCAATCCGAATGAGCTTGTGAAACTATTTTTAGAGGCTGCAAGGATATTATGAGCGCCGCCTTAGTCGTTGGCTTGGCTGGAGGTATTATCGTAATCCTGCAAGACGGTAAAGTGATCGATACGATTCTCTTTAACCTAGCGAAAGGGATGGAAGGTTTGGGACAAGTAGCTACGGTCGGGATGATGTACGTTATTCAAACGCTTATCAATTTAGTTATTCCTTCCGGAAGCGCCAAAGCGGCCCTTACCATGCCTATCATGCCCCATTCTCGGAGTTGATCGGTTTATCCAAGCAGGCCACCGTCATGGCCTTTCAGTTTGGCGATGGCTTCACGAACCTGATAACTCCCACATCAGGTGTCCTGATAGCGGTTCTAGGAGTAAGCCGTATCCCGTATGATAAATGGTTCAAATGGGCATGGAAGTTCATCCTTGTCCTAGTGATCCTTGGATTCCTTTTATTGATCCCGACGGTATTGATCCCGATGAACGGCTTTTAATCAATATAGCTTTGCACCTTCTGTAAAAGGCTTCCGTAGTCCATCACGCCGGAAGAGCGCCATATGATCTCACCTTTCTTGAAGATGATCAAAGTGGGTACAGATTGAATCCTCAACTGTCTGGCAAGTGCCTCGTTCTTATCTACATCAATTTTAAGGACACGCACTTGTCCCGCCAGCTCCTTCCCCAATGCCTCGACCGTCGGACTCAACACCTTACACGGGCCGCACCATGTCGCAAAAAAATCCACCAATACAGGTTTATCCCCTTTAATGATATCGTCAAATGTTTCCATCTTATCTACTTTTTAAATATTTACAATCTGTTTAATCTCAAATACAGGAATCCTGCTTAATAGCCCTTATCCCATCAAAAACAAAATTATGAAATTCTATCTCGAAATCTTCTATATAATAACCGATAGATAACACTCAAAGTTTTCCATAAAAGATCAATAAACAACGATCAAAACAAGCAAAAAGAAAAAAAACTGGCATCTGATTATAACAAAAAAGGGAGACTCTTTTAGAATCTCCCTCGTGATCGGGCTGG
>ENA-OQAA01000632-OQAA01000632.1-human-gut-metagenome-genome-assembly--contig:-NODE-632-length-22785-cov-2.312252_pt1 | contig 22785 bp, 31 predicted proteins | sample MGYA00242489_ERZ504515 | MGnify/ENA primary metagenome ERZ504515 (study PRJEB26092, sample SAMD00036237) | human gut metagenome | host: Homo sapiens | study: EMG produced TPA metagenomics assembly of... | reverse complement strand
CTTTGTCCATTCCATTGGAAACACAAGCTCCAGAGGACGGCACATGTTAAAGAACGCCGCGTCATGCCAGCCGTCTGTTTTCCGGCCTTCTGAGGCTCCACACATCCGATGATATTGTACTCTCTGGCATCTTCAAGAGAAAGTCCTCTGTTCTGAAGAGCGGAATGATCACTTCGTCATTATAATAGGCCGGAAGTCCGATTCCCGTTCTGGTCAGTTCCGCCGCTTTGATCAGAAACTCATGAGGGCTTCCGTTCCATACTCTTACAGAAAGAGACGGCTGGGCAGATGTACATGCATGGATGCCTGAATACACATAATCGAAAGATCATTTGTCACATCCTCCCCGTCTTTGTTCTGTCCGCCTGCAATGAGATTCTGAAACAGACTGTAGCCTGCAAAGCCTTCTGCCGAAGCGGCATCACGGCATTTATTCAGATCGTTCAGTTTTACCCAGATGCAGTCCATCAGCTCCTGCGCAAACTCTCTGGTGATATTTCCGTTTTCCAGATCCTTTTTATAGTAAGGATACATATACTGGTCAAAGCGTCCCGGTGAGATGGAGTGTCCGCTGGATTCCAGCTGAATAAGCTGCTGAACAAACCAGAAGGACTGACATGCCTCATAAAAGCTTCCCGCCCCCTTTGCCGGGACACGGCTGCAGTTAAGGGCAATCACCTCAAGCTCATTTCTTCTGACAGGATCACTGCATTCAGCAGCCATTTTTTCTGCCAGCGCCGCATAACGCTGTGCATATTCCATCACTGCCTGACAGCTCAGGATCACTGCATTTAAAAAGTGGGATCTTCTTGCATAATCGCCGTCGCCCACCTGACATCTGTCCAGCTCCGCCTGGCTTTTGCCATGATTCCTTCATATCCGATAGCAAGAACTTCCTCGTATTTTACTGTTACATGGCCTACACCGTTATAAAAATAATTTCCCGGCGTAAAAATATTATGTTCAATGGCCTTTATTGCTTCCGGAGCCATATATGAGGTTGCCAGCTCACTGGTGGTCTTCCCCTTCCAGTATTTATGTACCTCTCTTAACTCCTGTTTTGTTTCTTCGGCAATATAAAACGGGTCCGCGCTCCTCGTTTCAACCGTATCCAGTTCATCCTCCAGCCACTGGTAAGAAAATTCCGGATAAGTCTGACAGCCTCTCGGTGCTATGGTACTGCTGCCTACGATCAGTTCCTCATCACGGATAATGATGGGAATATGACGCAGAATATGAGCAAATGCCTCCGCACGCCTGGTAATCATGGGTTCGCCTTCGGTTGCCTGATAAGATTCTGTAATCAGTTTCGCTCTGGCAGATTCGATCACCGGCATTTTCTCATACAGATGGTCAACCAGTCTTGTAATTCTGGCTGATTTTGGAATATCTGTGGTATTAAACATTTCCACGCTTCTCCTTTCTCACAGCTTTTCCGGACAGAATCCGGCTGCCGTGCATCATATACATCCATTATACGCCATCCTTCCCTGTGCGTCAACAAAAAGCAACACATACCGTTCCGTTTTGATGAGGTTTTTATTGTATTTGATATGTGTTTTTTGTTTGTTTTTTATTTATTGTATTTTTCCATAAACATTTCAAAATCCCTGTGTCATAATCCTTTCGGCTAAATTTCCGAAAAAACCAACTTATATCCGCAACAACAGAATATCCATACTGGCTCCTGACAACAAGCTTAAAGACTTTAAATATCTCTTTCTGAAACCATTGTTTTCTCCTGAAACTTTGATATAAAAAAGAGACTTCCGCTCCTGTACCATTTCTGCCAATAGTACAAAACCTTCCAGTCCCTTTTCACTTGTCTGTTATTCGGTTTTCTTTTTGATTTTAACCTGTAAAAACGATATTGTTGTTTACAGCAGCGAGAATATCAGTATCTTCTCTCTCATATTATTCCCCGGGAATAAATCCATACAATTAACAGCTCCCTCATACTGCAGCTCATCCAGGCCATTGAGATACACCTCATATTCCTGAGAGGGATAATAAAAATACAGCCTGAGCTCCCGTTGATTTTCATACCAGGATTCCAGTATTCTTGCCATTGCCTGTTTGAGAATCTCCAGACAGAATGGATTAAAGAAAAAGCATCTGTCCACCTGTGCAGGAACCTGATAAGCTGCCGCATCCTGCTGCACAAAACATACTTTTCCGGAAGAAACTGCTTTTTTCTGATTCCGAAGAGCAGTCTGGTAAAACCGCTCATTATATTCAATTCCTATAGAATTACACCCGGTCTGATAGGACAAAAAGAAATCCACACGCCCTTTTCCACAGCCATAATCAAGAACCGTGTTTTTCTTTCCGATCTCTCCACTGTTTCCAAGCCTTTCCAATACTGAATAAGGCGTGGCTCATAAGGATATTTGTACCGATCCGAGCCTGTATCATCCCGCCCTGATGTGCGGATCTTTAACAGCCTGTCCCAGGAATCTTCATTCATACCAAGCACTTCCTCCTGCTATTTCTGAGTTTCATTTTCCAGATGCTCCTCCAGTGTAGGATGCATATGGCGGATGACCATAAGAGTTGCCACCATCAGCACAATTCCCACCGGAAGGGCAATCCAGCAGTTTTTACAAATCCTGCCACCAGATAGGTAACAAAGGATACTGCTGCCGCCAGCATCGCATAAGGAAGCTGCGTAGACACATGGTTCACATGATCGCACTGTGCTCCTGCAGACGCCATGATCGTTGTATCTGAGATTGGGGAACAATGATCTCCGCATACCGCTCCTGCCATACATGCGGAAATGGAAATAATCATAAGCTCCGGATCAGAGCCCTCAAATACAGCTACTACAATAGGAATAAGAATTCCAAAGGTTCCCCATGAGGTTCCCGTTGCAAAAGCCAGACCACAGCCAACCAGAAAAATAATTGCAGGAAGAATGTTCATCAGCCCGCCTGCCGCAGAACGCATTGCATTTTCTACAAAAGCTGCTGCTCCAAGGCTGTCTGTCATAGATTTTAAGGACCAGGCAAATACCAGGATCAGAATTGCCGGAACCATTGCCTTAAATCCCTCCGGAATGGAATCCATGCAATCCTTAAAAGAAAGAACTTTGCGCACCATATAAAAAGCCACAGTAAGAACCAGTGCAAATGAGCTTCCCAGAGTCAGGCCTACAGATGCGTCGCTCTGAGAAAACGAAGTGACAAAATCTGTTCCGCTGAAAAATCCTCCTGTATAGATCATACCGATCACACAGCAGACTACAAGGCACACAATAGGAATCACAAGATCAATCACTCTTCCCCTTGGATTTACTCTGCCTTCCTTTTCTGCATCCGCATAAGGACGTCCCTCTGTTGTATAAAGATCTCCTTTCAGAGCATTCACCTCATGAACTCTCATACTTCCAAATTCTGTTTTGATCAGCACCATACCTACCATCATCACAATAGTAAGCAGGGCATAAAAGTTATAGGGAATTGCTCTGACAAAAATAGAAAGTCCGTCCTCGCCCTCTACAAATCCGCTGACTGCTGCCGCCCAGGATGAAATCGGAGCGATAATACACACCGGAGCTGCAGTTGCGTCAATCAGATAAGCAAGTTTTGCCCTGGATACATGATGCTTATCCGTTACCGGACGCATAACGCTTCCAACAGTCAGACAGTTAAAATAATCGTCAATAAAAATCAGAACTCCCAGAACGATCGTAGCAAGCTCTGCCCCCACTCTTGTTTTGATCCGTTTGCTGGCCCATCGTCCAAAAGCCGCAGAACCTCCGGCCTTATTCATCATGCATACCATAGCTCCAAGGATCACAAGAAAAATCAGGATTCCCACATTATAGCTGTCAGACAGAACACTGATGATCCCACCCTGAAAAATATGGGTCACGGTTCCCTCAAAGGAAAATCCGGAATACAGAAGACCTCCTACCAGAATTCCCAGAAACAGAGAGCTGTATACCTCCTTTGTGATCAATGCCAGCGCAATGGCTACTACAGGCGGAATCAGCGCCCAGAATGTAGCATAAAGCGCAGGCTGCGCCGTCTCCTCTGCTTCTGCCGCAAATACAGACAGCGGACTTGCCAGAATTCCCAGAAGTATCATTGTAAGAACAGCCAGGAATACTTTTCTTTTATTTTGCATATCTTTCCTCCCTCTGATATGAAAAGAGCCATGGATGTGTCTCCAAGCGGAGTTCTCCATGGCAGCTGATCCCTGTCTGATATTTTTATCTGATCCTGTCAGTCCCTGATAGCGCTCCACATTCGTGACAGTCTGCAGAATCTTATTCTGCAGCCCAGGGCCTCGCCTCCTGGCGGTCAAAACCCTTCGGCGGTTTTTCCCTTTCGCCGGAAACTGCCTGCCATGGCATGACGCAACTTCCCTGTAGGTATGTTTGCATCTGTTTCCGGGTACTGATAAACCCGCACCTCTATCCTGTACTCTTTTATCTAATTTATTTTTATTTACTGTAACAGCTTTTAAGAAAAATAGCAACTGATTTCTGTGTTTTTTGCAGATTTTTAAAATAAGAAATGTGCTATTCCCATATTTACTAATATAGAATTCCCCTGTTAATATTCTTGATTGAAAATTTATTGAATTAATAAGACGCCCTTCTATATAAGAGCTTTACAGACCCCTGACGCCGGCAATGGCGCAGGGGCAGACTTGTTTTCCGGCAATACAGAATCATCACCGATCTCTTATTCTTTATCTTGTGAATTAAAATATACCTCTGCTTTTTCCTCAAATGTGTGAAGAGAATCCGCTCTTGCAGCCAGCTTATGCAAAGCCTTCAGGACTTCAATACTTTCAAGGTTCTGAATCTTCTTCTGCAGCTCACAGGGAATTTCTCCTAATTCCTCAAGAAGTTCCAAAACACTTTCCTGTGTTGCCTCGAGTCTACCTTCCTGTTTTTCCTCCCGCAGCATTTCTTCAAAAATCATATAGCGCTCTCCCATTTCCCGGTCGGTCTTAATTGATCGTCAGGTCCTGTAATGTTTTTCGTTTCTTCATCCTTCCTCCAGTTCTACAGAGGAATCCTATAAGGTGATTATATCATACGCCTGCAGAAAGTTCTATGTTTTTTCATTGACTTCTCACTGTATTCCTGCCATACTTAAAGTATATTTTATATCATCCCCTGGAAATACAGGGTATTTTATGTTTACTATACAAGGAGCAGCTATGTATCTTTCTGATATGCATACACATTCTATTGCAAGCGGTCACGGAACCGGCTGTACGATTTCTGAAATGGCAAAAGCCGCTTCCGCAAAGGGCCTGAAGCTTCTGGGTATTACGGATCACGGTCCGGCCACACTGGCAGCCGGAACTCCTTCGTACTTCCGCAGCCTGACCTTTTCTCCCAGAACGTTTTGGTCTGGAAATGTTCTATGGAATTGAACTTAATATTCTTGATAAAGAAGGACATACCGATCTGGACGAAGAACTTCTGTCCAGGTTGGATTATGCCATTGCCAGTATCCATGCCCAGAATTACAAAAATGCTTCCTGTGAAGAAAACACGGAGCTTACATAAACGCTATGAAAAATCCCCATGTAAAGATTCTGGGACACTGTGACAATCCCCGGTTTCCTGCTGATTATGAAAAACTGGCCTTTGAAGCTCGAAAACAGAATGTAATTTTTGAGATCAATGAAGCCTCTCTGGCGCCTTACAGCTACCGCGGTGATACTCGGTCCAACAACCGGGAAATTCTCCGCTGCTGCCGAAAATATGATCTTCCTGTTCTTCTTTCCAGCGACAGCCACGGCAAAGAACATGTGGGGGATTTTACTTATGCCGCTGATTTTGTACACCAGGAAATGTTTCCCGAAAATCTGATCCTGAATAATCAGCTTCCCAGACTGAAAGTGTTTCTGCAGACCCGTTAATGAACAGAACATTTTCCCTGCAGCCATATCATTCTGCCGATAAAGCCCTGACGTACGGCTGAAATCTGTGTATTCACAGTTTTTCAGCCTGTCCTGTCAGGGTTTCTTTTGATTCTTACTCTGTTTTTTGAACTTCTGCCCATACATACCGGACAGATTTTCTTCTTTTACTCAGAATCCTTTATTTTTTTCATCATTTCCGCCAGCTCTGCGTATTTTCCGGTTATATATCCATAATTTTTTCTCTTATGAGGAAGGTGACAATTTGTACAATCCTTAATTCCTTTATCCGTATAACGAAAATTACCTCCACATTTATCTCCAAGCGCATAAAGCGGGCAATAGCAGAACAGACAGTTAAAGTTTTCCGGATCTGCTCCCTGATGGCAGGGGAAATACTCACATTCTTTATTGCTGAAAAATGAATAGTGCTTACCTTCCCAATATGGTTTTTCCATGGTGTTCTCCTTTTATTTCCTGTTTCATTTTTACATTTTCTATACAAGGCTTACCGACTCTGCCGACGTTTAACAATATAACTGTAAATGAACAAATTTAAAAAAGCACACAAAATCATCACAAATTTGTCTTTATAAAATGCACATATAGAGCTTAATCTTTCCTTTATGTCTGTGTGTTACGGATTCTATTGTGCAATATTCGATATTTTCTCATTTATAGAATATTACTGTAAATAAGTAAATTTAAAACACATAAATTTATCAGATTCTGATCTTTCATTGATTCCCAAACAGGCTTTGCCTTTTTTCATATCCGCACACAGCAGATTCTATTGTCTGAAATTCTATATTTTCTCTTTCATAAAATATAATATAAAATAAGCAGGTTAAAAACGCGCAACGTCATAAGGCAGAATACGTCCGCTTCAAACTCCCTGAATTTCCGGTAAATGAAAAAATCGGCGTCATAAACGCCGATATCCAAATTCTTCTGAGGTTGCGATCTACTCCGGGGTAGACCATGGATTCGTTCAAAATATGCGGAGGGAACGAACGCATCCGGAGTAGTATCGCCTGCCATTTAATCATCACCCTTTAAGGTAAGTATAATTCATACGAACAGGCGGATTCCATAAAAAATGCCTGCTTCCATCAAGCAGACAACGCCTGAAACTGCGGATTTTTCAGGTTGGCTGTTACACTTTACACGGAAGTTTAACCTCGCCATACAAAGCAGGTTTCCTGGCTCCAGAATCAATGTTCTCTTTCCCCTTCTCATACATATGTACAATGGTTTCTGAAAGATTGCTCCTCTGTTACAGTGACCGGATCGCTCAGGACTTTCACCTGATTCCCTTTTCTGACTGCTTCGCGGAAAACAGCCAGCACTTTATATGTTCAATATGGAATTATACTGATGTTATCTTACCACATCTTTATATAAATGTCAAGGAATTTCAAACAAAATTCCTCCACTTTTTAAATTTTAGCTACTGTTCACACAGAACTATTTAGCGAGGTATTTTGACGTATTTTACAGACTTACAGGCATGTACAGAAATGAAAAAGCTGTGTATTCAAAAATGGATAAACAACTACGGATTCCTCTTAATGATTTAGTTCCGTACGAAAAACTGTAAATATTATTAACTTTTCGTCACTGGGTGCAGAAAGAAATCAGAATAGCGCCTTTTACACTTCTCTTACTTTTTCCTGTGGCTGAAATCATAATCCTGTATTATGCTGTAAAATCAAAGGTTCCCCATAATCTTATCCTTGATAACAGCCAGAATCTCCCTGGGAATATAGATCAGAAGTCTCCAGGAATGATATCTGGATGGAATTCCACAGATATCTCTGCATCCGCATTTCTTTCCGATCGCCACTCCCCGAAATACATGGAAGTTATTGGTAACAACTCCTACTGATTTATTCAGATCCCCTATTTTTTCCAGGCTGAAATCCAGATTTTCTTTTGTATTGGTAGATCTTTCCTCCAGAATCAGCCGCTCTCTGCTGATTCCATGACCGGTCAGATAATCGTACATGGCCTTTGCTCACTGACTGCTTCCCCCCTGCCCTGTCCGCCGGAGAGAACTGCTTTGGTGTCAGGATTATTTTCCAGATACTGCAAAGCCCTTCTGGTGCGTTCCAGAAGGGCCATACTCAGTCGTGTTCCGTCCACATGGGCGCCAAGCACGATAATGTAATCAAGATTATTTTTATTTTCATTATTTGCCGCAGCAGAATTTGTATTTCTTTCCGCTTCCGCACGGACAGGGATCGTTACGTCCGATCTTGTGCGGTTTTACAACAGTACCGGATTTTTTCTGCTCTTTGTACAGCTCTTTACGTTTTTCCTCTGTAAAAATATTATTCCACTGAGGAAGCTCATACAGCCAGTCAGCCTTTGCGTCAACCATGTTTTTGTAAAGAAGCTCTTTGTCAAAAGCAAGGTTTACTTTTGTGTTCTCGTCCATTGTCTCAATAGGGTTCGGAACCTTAAGGCTGTCGTTAATGCCGTCCAGGAAACCAACCATGGTCAGAACATCCTGTCCGTATTTTTCGGCAAGCTCTTTTACTGTACCGCTTACAACTTCATCCGGATTGGAAAGAAGCTGCTCATAAATGCCTTTTTCAATATTAAAATAAGCTGCCAGAACTGCTGAAGCTTATTGCGGTCTGCCTGCTGGTCATAAGCCATTGCACGCCACTGCTCTAAAATTGTTTTATCACTCATGTTATTTCATCCTCTTTTCAATGTATTATCAAATTTTCATCAATGTTCATATTATAGCACTTTTTATCCAAAAAAAAACAAACCCTATTTTATCCCGGTTCCCATTGGTTTAAACAAAAATCCCTCTGTTTCCTTCGTTCACAGCAGGCTGGTCAGCATACCCTTCAAACCATCTCAGGCAATCATACTTTATCCCTGTTACTCTCACGGAAAAAATATAATTATCCAATTTTATGCTTCATGTATAAGACACTGAGATCATGGCCATACTGTTACTGTTCACTTCATCCACGGCAACAGGCAAAGATTCATTCCACATTGCCTGTGGCAATGGAACAGTGAACGGACACACCCGAAAACATTTGCTGCTGTAAACAGAGTATACAGCAGCAGCTTCGGAAATACTTATATCCTCCCCTTTAAAGGTTCCGGGACTGACGTTCTGACGCGGTTCCGGGATTTTTTATTTTACTCCCAGAGCCTCCAGGTCTGCTGCAGCCTGTTTAAAGTCATGGAAACGCACTGCATGCATTCCCAGTTTACGTGCTCCCCGGCAGTTTTCTTCCCGGTCGTCAATAAATACACACTCCTCAGGCTTCAGGCCGTAATCCTCCAGAAGGATCTTGTAAATTGCCGGTTCCGGCTTCACTTCTTTTACATCACAGGAAAATACTGCTCCGTCCATATATTTCAGGAAATTCATTTTAGCCTTTGTGCGCTCCAGCATATATTCACTGTAATTTGAGAGAATATAAGACGATATCCCCGTTTTTTCAGATACTGTACCCAGGTCTGAGCATAGTCCTTTGTACCGATCGTCTTAGGTGTTTCTCTCAGAACTCTGCGGATATCTTTTTTGTATTCAGGAGCCTTTTCTATAAACCGGCGAATATATTCTTCCTCATCATAAAGCCCTTATCTCTCTCATTCCAGATATCGCTCTGGAAAATTTCCTTTGCAAGCTTTTTCTCCTCTTCCTCCGGGAAATGAAAGCCCTTCAGGTAAGTTTTCCAGTCGTAGTCTACCAGAACATTACCTACGTCAAAAATAACATTTTTGATCCTGCGTCCGTCTTTTTCCAGTCTTTTTCTGTTAAGAAGCCTGTACATAAGCCACATTGCATAAGCCATCACTGCTGCAAACAGCGCCCCTGCAAGAGAGGCCATAAATTTTCCCATTGAAAATGTTCCGGTAAGAGCAAAGTACATGGGAAGGCAGAAGATCACCAGAAGAAAAACTGCTCCTGCAAGGGCCAGTCCCCTTTTCCATTTACTCATTTATACTGTACACATCCTTTCTGCTGTCAGCGGCGTCTTCATATCTGTCCGCCGTATTTTTATTTACCGGAAATATCAGTACAAAAAGTACGGATTTCCCGGTAATAAAACGCCGGAGATACTTCCCCGGCGTTTTGTTGATTTATTTTCTGTAAATAATATCGTTTCTTCCCGGTCCGTTAGAAACCATTGTGATTGGGAATCCGATCTGTTTTTCCACAAACTCTATATATTTGCGGCAGTTTTCCGGCAGATCTTCATATTTTCTGATTCCGCGGATATCGCATTTCCATCCCGGAAGCACTTCCAGAACCGGTTTTGCTTTTTCCAGAAGTCCTGTTGTGGGGAATTCTGTTGTAACTTTTCCGTCAATCTCATAGCCTGTACAAACAGGAATTTCATCCAGATATCCCAGAACATCAAGCACAGTAAATGCAACATCAGTTGTTCCCTGCATACGGCAGCCGTATTTGGAAGCCACGCAGTCAAACCATCCCATACGTCTCGGACGTCCGGTGGTCGCACCATATTCTCCGCCGTCTCCGCCTCTTCTTCTGAGCTCGTCAGCTTCTTCGCCAAAAATTTCAGAAACAAAGGCGCCCGCTCCTACTGCGCTGGAATAAGCCTTGCATACAGTAATGATCTTCTTGATCTCATACGGCGGAACGCCTGCGCCGATGGCGCCGTAAGCTGCCAGAGTAGAAGAAGAAGTAACCATCGGATAAATTCCGTGATCCGGATCCTTCAGAGACCCCAGCTGACCCTCCAGAAGAATTTCTTTTCCTTCTTTCAGCGCATTCCACAGGAACAGAGAAACATCTCCCACATAAGGAGCTACCATCTCTTTATATTTCATCAGCTCTTCCATGATCTCATCCGGATTCAGAAGCGGTTTGTGATACAGATGCTCAAGAAGAACATTTTTTGTCTCACATACACGTTCTACTTTTTCTCTGAGAGCTTCCTCATCAAACAGTTCCGCTACCTGGAAGCCGATTTTTGCATATTTATCAGAATAAAAAGGCGCAATACCGGATTTTGTGGATCCAAAGGACTTACCGCCCAGACGCTCCTCTTCATACTGGTCAAACAGAATATGATACGGCATTACGATCTGCGCTCTGTCAGAGATCATAATCTTCGGAGCCGGAACTCCTCTGTCCACAACCTCCTGATATTCCTTGAAAAACACCGGAATATTCAGTGCCACGCCATTGCCGATAATACTGGTGGTGTGATCATAAAATACACCTGACGGAAGTGTGTGAAGCGCAAATTTACCATAATCATTCACGATTGTATGACCTGCGTTGGCACCTCCCTGAAATCTTACGATAATATCCGCTTCCTGGGCAAGCATGTCAGTGATCTTACCTTTTCCCTCATCTCCCCAGTTTGCTCCAACTACTGCTTTGATCATAACACTATTTCCTCCTCGTGTCGTTCTTTGATCTCATTATACATTAATTTCTGCGGTTACTCCCAGAAGTTCTTTATGTGCGTCCAGAACAGGCTGTACGGTCTTTGCAAGAAATACCTCTGTCTGCTCTTTTGCTCTTCCTACATATCTGGAAGGCTCCATTGTCTTTTCCAGTTCTTCTAAAGTCAGGTTAAAGGCCGGATCTGCTGCGATCAGTTCCAGAAGATTGTTATCCTTTCCTTCTACCTTTACAGTACGTCCTGCTTCCATGGAAAGCTCTCTGATGCGCTCGTGAAGTTCCTGACGGTCTCCGCCTGCCTTCACTGCATCCATCATAATATTTTCAGTTGCCATAAACGGAAGCTCAGAACGAAGGCGTTTTTCAATTACCTTCGGATAAACAACCAGTCCGTCTACCACGTTCAGGCACAGATCCAGGATTCCGTCAATGGCAAGGAAGCCTTCCGGAACACTCAGTCTCTTGTTTGCAGAATCATCCAGAGTTCTCTCGAACCACTGAGTTGCTGATGTGATTGCCGGATTCAGGCGTCCACCATCACATATCTGGAAAGTGACGCAATACGCTCACTTCTCATAGGATTTCTCTTGTATGCCATTGCGGAAGAACCGATCTGAGACTTCTCAAAAGGTTCCTCTACTTCCTTCAGATGCTGAAGAAGTCTGATATCATTGGACATCTTATGGGCGCTTGCGGCAATTCCGGCAAGAATATTGAGAACTCTCGTATCCACCTTACGGGAATAGGTCTGTCCGGATACCGGATAGCAGTTCTCAAATCCCATTTTTTCTGCGATCATCGGATCGATCTTGTCAATTGTTTCCTGATCTCCGTCAAAAAGCTCAAGGAAACTTGCCTGGGTTCCTGTTGTTCCCTTTGAGCCCAGAAGCTTCAGTGTGCTTAAAACATACTCAAGGTCTTCCAGATCCATAAGGAATTCCTGAGTCCAAAGTGTGGCACGTTTTCCTACTGTTGTAGGCTGTGCCGGCTGGAAATGTGTAAACGCCAGAGTTGGCTGATCTTTATATTTATCTGCAAATTTAGACAGCTCTGCGATCACATTGACCAGTTTCTTGCGAACCAGCTTCAGAGCCTCTGCCATAACGATAATATCTGTATTGTCACCTACATAACAGGAAGTAGCGCCCAGATGAATGATTCCCTTTGCTTTCGGGCACTGTACACCATATGCATAAACATGGGACATAACGTCATGGCGGACCTGACGTTCTCTTTCTTTTGCCACATCATAGTTAATATCGTCTGCGTGAGCCTTCAGCTCATCGATCTGCTCCTGCGTAATATTCAGGCCAAGTTCTTTTTCTGTCTCTGCAAGGGCGATCCATAATCTTCTCCATGTGCGGAATTTCATATCCGGTGAGAAAATATACTGCATTTCTTTGCTTGCATAGCGCTCTGAAAGCGGACTTACATATCTGTCTGTACTCATTCCGTTTCTCCTATCATTTGAAAAATTCCTGCCGTGATCTGCCGGTGCCAGACAGAACCACAGTCTCTGTTTCTGCCTTTTCCTGACAGTCATATCATACGAGGAAAATTATATAACATCCCACATTTAAAAGCAACCTCTTTTCTCAGGCTCCCTGGTGGAATTTGCCCAGAAATTCGCGCATACGGGCATTCTCAGAGGAAAATACCTGCTGAGGAGTTCCTTCTACAGCAATTACTCCCTGATCCATAAAGATCACCCTGTCTGAAATATCCTTTGCAAAATTCATTTCATGGGTAACGATCACCATGGTGATATGAAGATCTGCAAGTGAACGGATCACCCGAAGCACTTCTCCGGTAAGCTCAGGATCAAGAGCTGAGGTTGGTTCGTCAAAAAACAGAATTTTAGGGTTCAGCGCAAGAGCCCGGGCAATAGCCACACGCTGACACTGACCTCCGGAAAGCTGACAGGGATAGGCGTTTTCTTTGTCAGAAAGTCCCATCTTTGCAAGAAGCTCCCTGGCTTCCCTGTAAACTTCCTCTTTTTTTCTTTTCTGAACATGGATCGGCGCATCTGTAATATTTTTTATTACAGAATAGTGGGGAAACAGATTAAAATTCTGAAACACCAGCCAAAACAGGAACGTATTTCTTTTAACTGTTTTCCGGAAGGAACCACTGTCTTTCCGTTTTCCATCCACACGGTATCTTTTTCCCATATAGGAAATTTCTCCGCTGTCAATGTCTGTCAGCATGGTAGCACACCTTAAAAGAGTTGATTTCCCGGAACCGGAAGGACCGATAATGGAAACAATCTCTCCTTCTTTTACCTGAAGGGAAATATCTTTCAGAACACTTTGTCCGTTAAATTCTTTTTTTATATTTTTCATTTCCAGAAGATTCATTTCCGTCTCCTCCTAATGATAGTAATTCAGTTTTTTCTCAAACCATTCCATAACCCAGGCAACTACAAAATTAAATATGTAGTAGAACACGCCTGCAATAAAGAACGGCATAACGGTTGTCTCCGCAGCGGCGATCTGTTTTGCCAGAGCAAACATCTCAATATAAGATACCGAATAGACAAGGGAAGTATCTTTTACCAGTGTGATCACCTCGTTCGTTACAGAAGGAAGTACGTTTTTTATCATCTGTGGCAGAATGATCTTCATAAATGTCTGCTGTCTGTTGTAGCCCAGAAGCTGCGCAGCCTCATACTGTCCCGCCGGAATGGACTCTATTCCGGATCGGTAGATCTCAGCAAAATAAGCTGCATAGTTCAAAGAACAGCCCAGGATAATCGCTGTAAATTTATAATTTCCAATATTCATTCCCCAGAGATAAAAGGGTCCGAAATACCACAGAAGAAGCTGCAGCATAAGCGGCGTTCCTCTCATAACAGAAATATAACATTTTACCACCAGACTGAGGGGTTTGAACCTGGAAACCCTCCCAAAATATATCACCAGTCCCAGAGGCAGGGAAAACAGAAGGGTCAGACAGAAGATCATAAGCGTTGACCCGAAGCCTCTGGAAAGCTGTTGGAGCATTACCTGAAAACTCATATTTTTTCCTCCGTTATCAGGCAGAAAAGCTTTTCCTGCCGTAATAAAGCTGCTGTACATTTCTGATTTTCAGCACAGCAGCTTTTTCTTATCTTTTTATTCCGGGTTCTGATTTCTGCCCGGTTCTGATTTTATCCGTTACTGTTTCCGGCAGCTTTTATTCTGCCGCTTCTTCAGAATCAGTTTCTCCTGTTTCTTTTTCTGCAGCCTCCTCGCTTTCCTCTTCGGAAGCTTTCAGACTTACCATATCTGCAATTTCATACTTCTCTGCAAGCTCCTGCACTGTCCCGTCTTCCGCAAGCTTCTGAAGATCTGCATTTACAATTTCACAGAGTTCGTCGTTTCCTTTTTTGAATCCAATTGCATACTGCTCTGTATTCAGACTTTCATCCAGGATCATAAAGCCTTCCCCCCTGGAATTGATCTGATATTTTGCAACGCCGATATCAATAGCCAGCGCATCAAGGGCTCCTGCCTGAAGTTCTGTAAATGCAGTGTTGTAATCCGCAAATTCATTCAGCGCTGCAAAGGTATCTGACAGCGCCTTCTGGCCGCCTTCTTCCTCGCTTTTCAGTACGTCCAGCGCTGCGGATGCCGCCTGAACACCTACGGTTTTGCCTGCCAGATCCGTAAGCTTCTCAATGCCGGAATCCTCTGCCACAACGATCACCTGGCTGTTGTCCACATAAGGAACAGAAAATGTATACTCATCTTCTCTTCCGTTCATGGTAAAACCGTTCCAGATACAGTCAATGGATCCGGAATTCAGCTCCATGTCCTTGGAGTCCCAGTTCAGAGGTTTCTTCTCAAGCTCCCAGCCCTCCAGCTCGCACACTGCCTGAGCAAGCTCCAGGTCAAAGCCTGTATACTCTCCGTTTTCATCCATATATCCATAAGGAGGATACTCTGCGTCAAAACCTACGATCAGTGTTTTATCCTCAATCCCTGCCTGAACATTTACCGCAGACATCATCGCCTGCTACCATCAGAGCCGCCATCATCACCACAACTGTTTTTTTCTTCATACTGTCTGTCTCCTCTCGCTTCACTCTTCTATGTTATCACGTAGTCACTCTACCATGTGAAAGTATTGATATCGTAACATACCTGTACCTGCCTGTCAAGACAGTTTTTATATATTTACAGACAGTAAAAAAGCCAGCGGGATAAGCTGGCTTTTTTGGAGAAGGTATTTCTTCTTATGGGGTGTAGCAAAAACTATATAATGTATTGGGGGGTTTTTACGATATATATAATACCATGGGTCAACAAATAAGTGTGCACAAATTTCACAAAAATGCATATTTGTTTTTGGATATATTGTACATGCATATTTTTACCACTATGATTTTATGCTGTAAAAAGTGCCTCAAACTCGTCTCTCTGCACCTTTTCCTTCTCTAACAGAAGAGCTGCGCATTTATGGAGCACATCTTCATGCTCAAGAATAATCTCCCTGGCTTTCTTATGACATCCGTCAATGATCCCATGGATCTCCTGATCAATATCTTTTGCAACCTCTTCACTGTAGCTTCTCGTATGAGCAAGATCTCTTCCGATAAATACTTCATCCCCTTCATCACCGTAAGCGATCAGTCCCATTTTTTCAGACATGCCATACTGCATGACCATTGCCCGGGCTGTTGCAGTTGCCCGCTTAATATCATTGGATGCTCCTGTGGTGATATCTCCGAAAATAATCTCTTCTGCCACACGGCCTCCAAGGAGAGTAGTGATATCCTGAAGCATTTTTCCTTTTGTATTAAACATCTCGTCATTTTCCGGAAGAGGCATGGTATAACCTGCAGCGCCTACTCCTGTGGGAATAATGGAAATCGTATATACCGGATCCATATCAGGGAGCACATGGAACAGGATCGCATGGCCTGCCTCATGATAAGCAGTGATCTTTTTCTCTTTTTCGGAAATAACCTTGCTTCTCTTCTCTGCTCCGATGCCAACTTTAATAAAGGCATGCTTGATGTCCTGCTGCATAATATAGCTGCGGCTGTCTCTGGCAGCCATGATCGCCGCCTCGTTCAGGAGGTTTTCCAGGTCTGCGCCTGTAAATCCGGCTGTGGTCTGAGCGATCTGAGCAAGATCCACATCCTCGCCAAGAGGCTTATCCTTGGCATGAACCCGAAGGATCTCCTCACGTCCCTTCACATCCGGACGTCCAACTGCCACCTTACGGTCAAAACGTCCCGGACGGAGAATCGCCGGATCCAGAATATCCACACGGTTCGTGGCAGCCATTACAATAATTCCCTCATTAACGCCAAATCCGTCCATTTCCACAAGAAGCTGGTTCAGAGTCTGCTCGCGCTCATCATGACCGCCTCCCATGCCGGTTCCCCGCTGTCTTGCGACCGCATCGATCTCGTCTATAAAAATAATACAGGGCGCATGGCGTTTTCCTTCTTCAAACAGATCTCGGACACGGGAAGCTCCCACACCTACGAACATCTCCACAAAATCTGATCCGGAAATAGAGAAAAAGGGCACTCCTGCTTCTCCGGCAACCGCTTTTGCCAGGAGAGTTTTACCGGTTCCCGGAGGTCCTACAAGAAGAACACCTTTTGGGATCCTTGCTCCTACATTCGTATATTTCTGAGGAGCTTTTAAAAAATCTACAACCTCGACCAGATCTTCTTTTTCTTCCTGAAGTCCGGCTACATTCTGAAATGTTACTTTTTTGTCGTCCGGAAGCATCATTCTTGCACGGCTTTTACCAAAGTTCATCATTTTGGCATTTCCTCCGCCTCCTGACATCTGTCTGTTCATCATCAGGAAGAGGAACAGAATCAGTCCTCCTGTAAGAAGCAGAGGAAGAAGTGTGGTAAGGAACACATTCTGCTGAGGAACATCTTTGACCAGAGGAGCAATATTGTTTTCCTCCAGCATTTCCTGCGCCTCCTTGACATCTGTTACATAGACACGCTTCTGTCCTTCGTTCTCAATATCTGCAGCCACCGAACCGGTAGGTACTTCCCTGTTCTGATAAATCACCGCATCATTTACTCTTCCTTCTTCTGCTGCCTGCTCCAATGCTTCTATGGTATAGTCATTCTGACCTGACACCTGGCTGTTCAGATAAAAATATCCGCCCACCAGCAATGCGATCAAAATCAGATACAGGCCAATTCTGCTTGGCTGTTTATTCACTTAACTGAATCTCCTTTCATTCTTCTGTGTCCAGTTCTACCACGCCGATAAACGGGAGATTACGATATTTCTGGGCATAGTCCAGACCATATCCCACAACAAATTCATCCGGGATATTGAAGCAGCAGTAATCTACTTTTACATCCCTCACTCGTCTCTCCGGTTTGTCCAGCAGTGTACAGAGGCGGACACTGTTTGGATTACGTCCTTTGAGGATTTCGATCAGATAGCTGAGAGTTCTTCCTGAGTCGATGATATCCTCCACGATCAGCACGTCCTTGCCGATCAGAGGCTGATCCAGATCTTTGACGATTCTTACCACACCGCTTGATTTTGTGTCATCTCCATAGCTGGACACAGACATAAAGTCAAGAGATACCGGAACAGTGATCCTTTTGCAAGTTCACAGGTAAAAAATACTCCACCCTTTAAAACACAGATCAGATGAATCTCTTTTCCTGCATAATCTTTGCTGATCTTTGCGGCAATCTGTCTGATTCTTGCCTCCACTTCTTCCTCGCTGAGTAATACTCTGATTTTTTCACTCATGATATTTTCCTCCTTGGTATTTGATTTCCAGCACATTCTTTGTCTCTGATGTGATCTTATACCTTTCATTCATTCTTCCGCCCACGATCCAGAGAACCTGGCTGCCTTCTGTGATCAGAGGAATCTTATCCCTCTGTTCACAGGGGATTTTTTCATCAATCATACACCGCGTCAGTTTTTTTGCGATGCCCCTGACTGTTTACAGTAAGGTAATCTCCTGTTTTTCTGGTACGGACAGATATATCGTATTTTATTCTATCATAATCCAGCCATTTCGTATACTTTTTTTCACAAATCTTCTGGTCTGACCAGGAAAAGATTTTTGTTTCAAAATTTCCCAGACTACAGGCAAGGCTTCCGTTTAAAGGAAGCTGATATTCCCGGGATTCCCTGTCCGGATTCTCAGGATTTTTCTTCCTTATGATAATTCCTTCATATGTTTTCGCTGCCTCCAGATTATATGGAGCTTTACTGACGCTCCGGTACGAAGTTCAAAAAGCTCCAGCACTGCACGCACATGTATCAGAGAAATATCCTTTCTTTTGCCTGCAAGCTTTTCAACAGCATTTCTCACCGCATACTTCCGGATAATTTCAGGATATTTCAGGAAACTTTTTTTCAAAAAGGATCTCTCCCTTTTCGGTTCGGCATTTTTCTGCCAGTGAAGCGCCTTTTTCCTGAAAGTAAGCCTCCGCCTGTCCAATCAGCTCAGATGTCTCTGCCATATGAGCCACTGTCTTTTCATTGATTTCACTTTCCAGAACAGGAAGTACATGGTGCCGGATCCTGTTTCTGGTATATTCGTCCTGAAGATTTGTGCTGTCTGTTACATAGGGCAGATTTCTTTCTCTGAGATATTCATTAATTTCCTTCCGTTCCAGACAGAGAACCGGACGAATGATTCCATCCTCTGCCGCTTTCATGGAAGAAAGTCCCCTGAGACCGGTTCCTCTGCAGAGATGATGAAGCATAGTCTCTGCCAGATCGTTTCTGTTGTGCGCAAGAGCGATTACCTTCCTTTTTTCCCCTGAAACCGGTACTCCGGCAAGCGCTTCTTCAAAAGCCTGCTCCGGACTGTTCTTCCTGCTTCCTCCAGCCCGGTTTTCCACTGTGCGGCAAGCTTTGGAACATCAAAACAGTATACTCTGCAGGGAATTCCCATTTTTCTGCACAGTTTCTCTGCAGCCTCCTGATCTCTTTGCGCCTCTGCGCCCCGGATCCCGTGATTTACATGAACGGCTGTGATCTGAAATCCGTATTCTTCTTTCAGTCTGTTCAGAATATCCAGCATGGTCACGGAATCGCCTCCGCCGGATACTCCGGCAGCCACCGCGCCGCACTGATCGAACATCCTGTTTTTTTCTGCAAAAGCACGAACCTTTGCATAAATCTGCTCCTGCATGTCTGCTTTTCTCCTCTTTTGTTTCTACTTGCGCAGCACACTGGCCACCAGCACAGTCATATCGTCTCTGGCCCGGTAATCGCTGTATCCCAGCACCCGTTCCAGAATCCCTCTGCTGACCTCTCTGGGATTTTCCTCCTGCACGTCCATAATGATTTCCTTCATGGTTTCCTCTTCTCTGTCCAGAGGAAGAGCATCCAGAACTCCATCCGTCATCATGATCAGGTAATCTCCATGATAAAGTTTCCGGGAAGCGGTATCAAAATCAATCTGCTGAACCAGTCCTGCTGCAAGACTTTCCGAAGAAATTACCTCTACCCAGTGATCCCGTTTAATAAAGGTAGATGCAGCTCCCGCCTTCAGGAAACTGCAGATTCCCGTATAAAGATCCAAAGCACAGATATCCACTGTGGAAAACATTCCCTCCCGTCCCTTCAGCACCAGAGCAGAATTTACCATTCTGGCAGCTGTTTCCTGGGTAAAACCAGATTCCAGAAACTGCTCCAGAAGCTCCACCACGATCTCACTTTCTCTGCAGGCGTCCATGCCGGAACCCATTCCATCAGAAAGACACATCACAAACTTTCCGCCTTCTTCCTGTCTGCAGATATAGTTGTCCCCGGAAATCTTTTCTTCCTCTCTTGTAAGCTTTGCCACTCCGTACATCACCTGATAGCTGACGTCTTCCACAAAATGTACCGTATGGTATTCGCCGTTTACAATGCCTCTGCTGTCAGCGGCAGAGGTCATAGCGCACTCGCACAGACCTGAAAGGAGCTGAGAAACCTCTGTCACAGATACACACTGGCCGCTTCTGGCTTTCATAGTAAGGAACATCTGCCTGCGCCCCTCTACCTTATCCATAACCCAGGCATTTTTCAGCACAATATGACGTTTTTTTCAGAATCCGGCGAATACTCTCCTGAAACTTCGGGTCTGCCGGAGAAATATCATAAATATCTTCTGCCACCATTCCCATGATCCGGGATATCTCTGTCAGCTGCTGTGCCACTGCCAGCCTGCTTTCGATCATGCGGTTGCTCCATACCAGATTCTGTTTTCCTTCTGAAAACGCTCTCTGACTGTTTCCAGATACTGTATGGATTTGCCGCAGATCTCCGCCCACTCCTGACGGATCATTTCTACAGCCTCCTCATCCCCCTCTTCCATGGCGCGGATCATTGCCTCTCCGCCCTGCTTCAGAGAACCGGAATTTTCTCCCCAGCATATTTCTCTGTGATAGCATCTGCTGCACATTTCCTCATTGGTATCCTTCAATATCGCGTCAATCTGACCGGAGCTTAAATATTCTTTCCGGTAGGGCATCCCGTAAAAGGTATCTGCCAGCTTCTGGAAAGAAACCGCATACCGCTCCACCTTCTCCTTCTGAGGATGGCTTTCTCCGGGAGCAAAGGGTTCCTCCTTTTTCGACATTTGCCCCGTCAAAATAGTTTTTGCCATGTCCCGGAAAATCAGCAGTAGGCTGATCACGAGCATGGCAATAATCCATTCCTGCATATTTCCCCTCCCCTTTACACACTTCATCAAGTGCCATTATAAAGGACAGGTTCCAAAATATCTGTCAAACACAGGCGAAAGCAATTAAAAACTTTTCGCCAAAATCCGTGTTATTTTTCTTCTTCAAACACTATCTCATTATCTTTTACAAGCCCCAGTCTGTCTCTGGCAACCTCTGCCGCATACTCATCTGTCTGCATATACTCTGTGCGCTTGTCAATTTCCTTTGTCCGCTCTTTTTCATCAGAAATCTGCTGTTTCAGCTCTGCTGCCTGGGCGTCATAATAGGCAATCCTGTTTCTGAGGCTGTGACTTTTCATTGCCAGGCCGCCAAGAAGCAGAAGAACAACAACTGAAATAACAGCCATTCCCAGATAGTTATTCGTTATTCTTTTTTTGCTTTTCTTTCTTTTTGACTTTTTCAACCTGACTGATCCTCTTTGTTTTAAAACCTTTTCTTTTTTGCATAGTTTGATACTTATACAATAAAATACTACATCTTTTAAAGAGAAATAGCAACCTCTTTGTTGAAAATTTTACAAAATTCACCGGAATCCCGCACAGAAACACAAGAATCCGCTCAAACAGATCTGCACCGTCCCCCGGCACAGAACAGCTCCCAGAATACTTCCTGCAAAAAGAAAACATCTGAGGGTTCCCTGATTGAACCTGTATATCACAGAAAACATAAAAATCCCTGCTGCAGTCCAGTAAAAAAGGTCTTCCACATCCACTGCCCAGGACGGATGGGAAATCACTTTTCTCAGGGCAGTCAGAATCTTATAAAAGAGAAACAGAGCCGCCCCCATCACCACAGACAGAAGAAACAGTACTGCCTCATACTCCATATAACCGCTCATATTTTACCGGAACATCCGCTTCAGCAGAGATTCTTCTTTGTTTTCTGTCTTTTTTTGAAAGATAGGTTAAGCTGTTTATTTTTCCTTCAATATCGGCCTCTCCCTTTTCCAGATTCAGTCTCCGCACATGGAGCAGTTCTCCTTTTACAGAAAGTCTTCCGGCCTCTGTTTCCAGCAAAATCTCGCTTTCATTAAAGGAATGAATGTCCCGGACGCCTGTAACCGTGCCCTCCTGTCGGTTATCAAGGACAGTCTGTGGGCGCACATTGTTTTTTTCTCTTCCAAGGGGCAGCCTCCCATTGTTTCTTTCCATAAACAATGTATGAAACAGCCCTTATAAATAGACGTAAAAACTACAGATAGCGGAACATACTTTCCGCCTCTTCCTTGCGGACTGTCTCTTTTACATCAAGAACTTCCACCTTAACGCTTTTTCCGCCAAACTGGATCTCCACAATGTCTCCGGCCTTTACTGCCGCAGAAGCTCTGGCAGGTTTATCATTAAGCAAAACTCTTCCCGCATCACAGGCTTCGTTTGCCACTGTTCTTCTTTTAATAAGACGGGAAACCTTCAGATATTTATCAAGACGCATACAAAATCTCCTGTTCTTTTTTTCTGTATTCTATAGAAAAAGGGGGAACACGCTGTTCCCCCTCTGCTGAACTTTATTATTTATCGTTTACAAGATCCTTTAAAGCCTTACCAGCTTGAATTTCGGTGCTTTGGAAGCTTCGATTTTCATGGTTTCACCAGTATGAGGATTTCTTCCTTCTCTTGCAGCTCTCTCGCTTACCTCAAAGGTACCAAATCCTACAAGCTGAATTTTCCGCCTTTTTGAGCTCGGATGCTACAACATCGGTGAAAGATTTCAGGACTGCTTCTACATCTTTCCTGGAAAGATTTGTCTCTTTCGCCATTGCTGCTACTAATTCTGTTTTATTCATGGTGTTTCCTCCTATAAATGCTCT
>ENA-OQAA01000631-OQAA01000631.1-human-gut-metagenome-genome-assembly--contig:-NODE-631-length-22850-cov-2.234168_pt1 | contig 22850 bp, 23 predicted proteins | sample MGYA00242489_ERZ504515 | MGnify/ENA primary metagenome ERZ504515 (study PRJEB26092, sample SAMD00036237) | human gut metagenome | host: Homo sapiens | study: EMG produced TPA metagenomics assembly of... | reverse complement strand
GATTGAAGTGGGTTGATCAGAACGGAAAGAGAAGGTGAGGTTACTGCACAGGATTTCTTAACCGACTTGAGTGGTTATTAAACTTCCACAAGAATGATGCAACTAACACTGCTATGCCGATGGAGATGATCGTTGGTGCAGAGGATTACTACAACATGACAAGCGAGCTTGATGCAGATGCAGGTCTTGCATTGACAGCTGAAAGCCCAGAGTTTGCTGATACTGTTGGCATCAAGCAATTGATGATTATACATTACAGTATACATGTGTAAGTGAGAAGCCATATTTTGATACTGTAGCTACCTATAACTGTCTGTATCCAATTTCTCAGGCAATGATCGATGAGATCGGCATTGACAGTTTTAAGGCTGCAACACCAGAGAATATCTGGTACAATGGTGCTTATACCTGTACTGAGTACATCCAGCAGAATACAAAGACCTTGACAAAGAACCCACTGTACTGGGATACCGATGCAAAGCTGTTTGATTCTGTTACTGTTAAGATGGTAGAGTCTGTTGATACTGCTTATCAGCTGTATACTACTGGTGAGCTTGATCGTGTAGATCTGTCAGAGTCTAACCTGACTACTATCTACAATAATGAGTCAGATCCACTTCATGATCAGTTAGTTGAGAAGCGTCCAACTAAGTTCTCTTATCAGTTCCACTTTAACTATGATAAGCATAACGATGATCAGTCTGAGGATACCAACTGGAATACTGCTATTGCAAACGAAGCATTCCGTAAGTGCTGGTACTATGGTCTTGATCTTGGAAGCTACTACAAGAGAACAAATGCAATTAATCCATACAAGTGCTACAACAATGCATACACAATGCAGGGTCTTGTTTACCTGTCTGATGGTACCGAGTACACCAGTCTGGTTCAGGAAAAGTTAGGTCTTCCGGCGTATGATGGTGAGACAATGACTCGTCTTGATTCTGAGAAGTTTGAAGAGTACAAGGCACAGGCAATGGAGGAGTTAGCAGCAGCAGGCGTTACCTTCCCTGTACATGCAAGATATTTCGTAGCTGGTGGAAATCAGACTACTCTTGATAGTGCAAATGTATTAAAGCAGGCATTCTCCGATTCCTTTGGTGATGACTTCATCGTTCTTGATATTGATTCTTATGTATCCAGTCTTTCTAAGGAAGTTCGTGATCCGAGACGTCAGTCCTTCGTTATTAACGGATGGGGAGCTGACTACGGTGATCCGCAGAACTACTTAGGACAGGAAACAAATGACGGAGATAACGCATATTACATGGTAGCTTATGGTCATGCAGTAGATAATGAGAGCGAAGAGCTGAATGCACTGTATGATGAGTTTACTGAGTTAGTAAATAAGGCTGATGCCATCACAGATGATCTGGATGCAAGATATGATGCATATGCAGACGCAGAGGCATTCTTACTTGATCATGCACTGACCATTCCGTCAAACTTTGATATCGGTTGGGAGCTGACTCACGTAAATGATTACACCAAGCAGAACGCTATGTTTGGTATTCAGAATTTGAAGTATAAGAATTGGGAGACTTCTACAGACGCCTATACTGCAGAAGACTACGCTGGATTCCAGGATTCCTGGAACGCAGGTTCTGCTGAATAATATATGGCAAAATACACCGTAAAGAGATTGTTACAGTCTCTTGTAACAATCCTCATTGTGGTGACTATCGTATTCCTGCTGCTTAGAATGCTGCCTACGGATTATTATTTTACCGAGGACCAGCTAATGAAGCTGACCGATCAGCAAAAGCACGATCAGCTTCAAGCAGCAGGTTTATTAGATAGTACCTTTACACAGCTGACACGCTATTATGGGCAGTTGTTGAGACTTGACTTTGGTACGTCTCGACGAATTCAAAGCGGTGTCTCTGTTGTAAAGGTAATTGGCGGAAAGTTTGCAATGTCGATGCAGTTAGGTCTGATCTCCTTTGCAATCTCTCTGGTAATTGGTGTTGTAATTGGTGTGCTTCAGGCACGTTTTAAGGACGGTATCATCGACGGCATTGGAACAATTTACACGATATTGGTAAATGCAGTTCCGCCGCTTGTTGCGTATTCACTTGTTCTTGTAGTTGGTTCCCATGTGTTAAAGCTTCCTTCCATGTATTCAACGAGAAATCCAGGACCGTCTATGATTCTGCCGGTTGCATGTCTTTCTCTTTCATCAATTGCAGGCTATGCACTGTGGACAAGACGTTACATGTAGATGAGTTAAATAAGGATTACATTAAGCTGGCGCGTGTGAAGGGTCTTTCCTCGAAGCGCATCATGGTTACTCATGTGCTTAGAAATGCATTCGTTCCGCTTGCACAGTATATTCCTTATTCTATTTTGCTGACAGTCGGCGGTTCTCTTCCGGTAGAGCGTTTCTTCTCTGTTCCAGGTATGGGTTCTCTTCTTACTGACGCAATCAACCGTTATGACACAAATGTTGTTCAAACGCTTGTTATTTTATACGCTGCACTTGGTATCATCGGCGTATTTTTGGGTGATGTTTTGATGATGATCATTGACCCACGTATTACATTGACCGGAAAGGGAGGTACAAGATAATGGCAGTCAATTCAAATGATGACGCACGCTTTAAGGTTGTCGAGTACTCCCCTGAAAAGGCCGAGATGATCGGATATTCCAATTATTCTTATTGGAAATCTGTATTTCACAATTTCTTAAAGAAAAAGAGTGCAGTTGCGCTTTTAATCGTGTTTGTTGCACTTGTTGTATTTTCCTTCGTTGCACTTGTAATCGGAAAATACGATTATCGTAATCTTGTCACAGATAGTTCAAAGGGTTTTATCCTTCCAAACTCAGAGTTCTGGTTTGGTACTGATAACCTAGGACGTGACTACTGGAGCCAGGTATGGTATGCGACACAGACATCCATTAAGCTTGCCTGTATCGTTGCAATCGGTGAGTGTGTGCTTGGTGTTACTATTGGTCTTCTTTGGGGATATGTTCGTCAGTTAGACCGCTTCTTTACAGAGCTGTACAATGTAATTGATAACATTCCGCAGATCATTTACATGACACTGATTGCATTAATGGTCGGTAAGAGCTTTACCATCATGGCAGTTTCTTTGATTGCATTTGGCTGGCTTGGAATGGCTAGAAACATCCGTAACCTTGTTATGATGTATCGTGACCGTGAGTATAACTTAGCATCAAGATGTTTAGGTACTCCGACTTACCGTATCTTGCTTAAGAACATTTTACCGTACCTGATTAGTGTTATTATCTTAAGAGTGGCACTGTCAATCCCGAGAACAATCAGTATGGAGACTACGCTTTCCTATCTTGGTCTTGGTCTTGATATTAACACACCTACACTTGGAATCCTTCTTCGTAATGCAAGAAGCTATTTCCTGAATTATCCATATTTGCTGGTATTCCCGGCAGTTATTGTATCTGTTGTTACTATCACATTCTATCTGGTTGGTAACGCATTTTCCGATGCGGCTGATCCGAGAAATCACGTTTAAGGGGGGAGAACAATGGAAAAGAAACCAATATTATCCGCCAAAGACGTTGAAATTACGTTTAGCCTTCGCGGAAACAAATTAAATGCGATCCGTAAGTGTTCTCTTGATCTGTATGATGGAGAGACACTTGCAATCGTAGGAGAGTCCGGTTCAGGAAAAAGTGTATTTACAAAGACATTTGTCGGTATGCTTGATGGAAACGGCAGTATTACCGGCGGAAGCATTATGTACGATGGCAAGGATCTGGCAAAGTTTAAGAAGGAAAAGGAGTGGATGACTATTCGTGGTAAGAAAATCGCGATGGTTATGCAGGATCCTATGACTTCCTTAAATCCATTGAAAAAGGTTGGAAAGCAGATCCAGGAGTGTATCGAGCTTCATCAGGGTCTTAAGGGAGCTGTTGCAAAGAAGGCAACTCTTCAGATTCTTGAGAAGGTAGGTATTCCATATCCTGAAATGCGCTATAACCAGTATCCGCATGAGTTTTCAGGCGGTATGAGACAGCGTGTTGTTATTGCTATTGCGGTTGCATGCCGGCCGCAGATTTTAATCTGCGATGAGCCTACCACCGCACTGGACGTAACGATTCAGGCTCAGATTTTGGAGCTGATCAGAAATCTACAGGCAGAGTATCATATGTCTGTTATTTATATCACACACGATCTTGGTGTTGTGGCAAATGTGGCTGACCGTGTTGCAGTTATGTATGCAGGACAGATCGTGGAGGTAGGCAAGGTAGATGAGATTTTCTACGATGCAAGACATCCTTATACTTGGGCACTTCTTTCTGCACTTCCGCAGCTTGGCGTGAAGGGCGAAGCACTGCCAACGATTGATGGTACACCGCCGAATCTGTTTAACAAGATTAAGGGTGATGCATTTGCACCTCGAACAGACAGGCACTGGCTATTGATTTTGAGGAAGAGCTCCATATTTTGAAGTTTCAGAGACGCACAAGGCAAAGACTTGGTATCTGGACCCGCGTGCACCGAAGATAGAACCGCCGAAGTCTGTGCAGCAGCTCAGACAGAAAATGAGAGCGCATAAGTAAAAGAGGTATGAGTATGGCTGAGAGAGAAAAGCTGATTGAGGTCAAAGACCTGCAGATTAGTTTCGGAAAAGGACGAAAAAAGTTTGTAGCAGTTGACCATGTGAATTTTGATATTTATAAGGGAGAGACATTCTCCCTGGTAGGTGAGTCCGGTTCCGGAAAGACTACCATCGGCCGCGCTATTACCCGTATCAATCCTACTTCGGCCGGAGAGATCTACTTTAAGGGCAAGAAGATCAATGGAAAGATTTCAAAGGAGCTTGACCGCGAGGTTATTAAGAGCTGCCAGATGATTTTCCAGGATCCTATGGCATCCTTAAATGAGCGTGCAAAGGTTGATTACATTGTATCCGAAGGTCTGTTAAACTTCCATATGTATAAGGATGAGGCAGATCGTGAGGCGAAGGTACAGAAGGCACTTCGAGAGGTTGGTCTTCTTCCAGAGTTTGCATCTCGTTTCCCACACGAGTTCTCTGGTGGACAAAGACAGCGTATCGGTATTGCAAGAGCCTTGTATTATGGAGCCAGAGTTTGTTGTAGCTGATGAGCCGATTTCAGCGCTTGATGTTTCTATTCGTGCGCAGGTATTGAATTTGTTAAACCAGTTAAAGGCATCAAGAGGACTGACATATCTGTTTATTGCACATGACCTTTCTGTAGTACGTTTTATTTCAGACCGTATTGCTGTTATCTATAAAGGTCGTATTGTGGAGCTGGCAGAGGCAGAGGAATTATTCCATCATCCGCTGCATCCTTATACAAAGGCACTGCTTTCAGCAGTTCCGATTCCGGATCCAGAGATCGAGAAGAAGAAAAAGCTTTTGATTTACGATCCAACGCTTCATGATTACACGATCTCAAAGCCACAGTGGGTAGAGATTACTGAGGGTCATTTTGTATATGGTAATGAGCCAGAGCTTGAGAAATATCGTGCTGAGATTGAAGCAATCAATGCAGCAGAGAAAGCATAAAGAAGAGGCGTGAGAAGAGCATGAGATGGTTGAAAAAACAGTATCACCGCTATATGATTCGCCCCATTGTAACAAAAACGATCACCAGAACCCTAATCGGTCTGGTGATCGTCTTGCTATGGGATAAATACGTGAATGTAGAGCGGATAGGAGTTTCAAGGCTTGGTTTTGGACTGGGTGCAGTTGGAATTATTTTAATGGCTGGTGCATGGTTTTCCTATCTGCATCTGGATGGTTTAACACCTATTGATACAGCGAAAAAAAAATTTGGTGTGAAAAATAAAAAGAAAAAAACAAAGCAAAGCATGGGCGGCGATATTGCAGACTACCTCGATGAGGAAATTGTGCCGTATGAGGAGTTGGATGAATCTGAAAAGGCAGCATGTCAGATGGCAGCCTTTTTGATTTCTGGAATGATCCTTGTGATCGCTGGGATTGTGATCCCACTCTTTTAAGAAGCCATAAAAAGCAGGGCACATGCCTTGCTTTTTTTCGTAAATAAGGGTATGATTGTAGAACAAAGATATCAGAGAAAGGATGGGATTCTATGGCAAAATCAAAAAAAGGAAAAGCAGTCATTGCAGGAGTGGCAGCGGTAAGCGCAGCCAGTATTTTGACCGTGAGAGGTATTTTCCACAAGGTATTCGCCAGACAGGAGAAGGAGGATGACGCAATCAGTCTGCGCTATAAGGACATGAGCGGAATGGTAAGAAAAAAAATTACAATCGTCTCTGGTTCCACTCATCTGACAGGATATTTATATGGAGAAGCATCTGCCAAAGGTCTCGTTGTTGTGTGCCATGGAATTGCAAGCGGCGGAGAAGATAACTTAAGCATGGTTAAATATATGCTGGATGATGGTTATCAGGTTTTTACATTTGATTATACGGGCGTGTATGAAAGTGAGGGAGCTTCATCTGTGGGCTTCTATCAGGCTGTGAAGGATTTGAATGCAGTTTTGGGTTATATTGAGGCGTCTGCATCACTAAAGAATTTTCCAGTATTTTTATATGGTCATAGCTGGGGCGGTTATACAGCTGCGGCAGTGCTGAATTTTAAGCATAATATTGCAGGTGTTATTACAATTTCAGGTTTTTCTAGTCCAATGGCAATTACGAAAGAGGCGGCAGGACGCATCATTCCAACATTGTTGGTAGATTTATTGCTTCCGTTTGCTGCACTTTATCAGCGTATTGTTTTTGGTAAGAATTATAATTTGTCTGCAATTGATGGCATCAATAGCTGTGACGTGCCAGTTCTTGTTATGCATGGCAAAGAGGATGAAGTGATTAGCTATGAGGGATCTTCTATTATCGCGCAGCGAAGCCACATTACAAATCCAAATGTCGAGTACTATACTGAGACACGTCCGGGAAAGAGCAATCACATGGGAATTTTCTTTACAAAGGGCGGAACAGCTTATTATCTAGCCAAGAAGGAAGAATTAAAGATGCTTCACGATTTGTATTATAACCGTGTTCCAGAAAAGGTGCTTTCAAAATGGTTTTCCCGCCTTGATAAAAAGCAGGCAAATGATATGGATCCACTGTTTGTAAAGACAGTGTTAGATTTCCTTGATAAGAACTGCAAGTAAGCCACCGTCCCTGTCATCCTAGGAATTGGCTAAGAAAGCAAAAGAAAATTAGCCCTAACCTTGACAGGTTTTTCCAGTCATATATAATAGATGTGATACTGATTTATCAGGTTCTGAAAAATAAAATCTAACGGAACATGAGAAGAAAAAAGGAGGAATGAATATGAGAAAGGTAGCATTATCTTTGATGCTGGCTGCTTCTATGGCTGCAACTACACTTGGCAGCACCGCAGTTTTGCATCAGACGCAACCACAACTGAGTCTGAGAGCTATACCTATCGCTATGCATTAGCTGATTTCCCAACAAACTGGAGTCTTCATGACAATCAGACACAGACAGACTCTGAGCTTATGCAGTATCTGGAGGCAGGTTTCTACAGTTTCGATTACAACGATACCAAGGATGGTTATCAGATGGTTCCGCTTGTTGCAACAGGTGATCCAGAGGATGTAACTGCTGAGTATAAGGATCAGTATGGTTTAGACGGTGATGAGTCATTGGCATGGAAGATTACCATTCGTGATGATTTAAAGTGGATGATGGTACACCGATCGTTGCTTCTGATTTTGTAAAGTCAGCAGAACTTCTGTTAAACCCGAAGGCACAGCATCATCGCGCAGATATGCTTTACTCTGGAAATCTTGTATTAAAGAATGCAAAGAATTTCCTTTATGCAGGACAGCATGCATATGCTGAGACTTTTATCTCTTCTGAGATGGGTGAGGATGAGTACGTAGATCCATCTACATTCGAGAAGAATGAGACGGCGTTTATGTTGTAGACGGACATGACTTAGCAGTTAGCTTAAATAACTGTGCAACTTGGGGTTCTGACGGACTGTCTGATTACTATGCATTAGACGATTATAAGTCTGCATTTATGAAAGACGACGTTGATCTGTATGAGACTGTTTTAGCAGCAAATGCAAATGATGACGGCTATGTTCCGGTAACTGATGAGGTTGTTGAGGCACTTGAGCACATCGTTGCAAATCTTCACGGATATGCGACTGTAGAGGATTACGCAGCAGAAGCCGGCGACTATGCTTACAAAGAGTGGGAAGAGATGGTATATAAGGGTACAGAGTATCCAGAGATGTCAATCGATGAAGTTGGTATCTTTGCTCCGTCCGATACTGAACTTGTTTTAGTCCTTGAAAAGCCATTAAAGGGCTTCTACTTAAAGTATTCACTGACAGATTCCTGGTTAGTAAAGGAAGATTTGTATAAGAGCTGCGAGTCTGAGAGCGACGGTGTTTACAACAATACTTATGGTACCTCTGCAGAGACAACTGCTTCCTTTGGACCTTACAAGCTGACATCTTATCAGGCTGATAAGGAGTACGTTCTTGATAAGAACGAGTACTACTTTGGCAATGTAGACGGTCAGTATCAGACTACAAGCATCGTTGTTAGCTGCGTAAAAGAGCCATCAACAAGACTTGAGATGTTCTTAAGCGGTGAGCTTGACAGCTATGGCTTGACAAAGGATGATATCGAGACCTACGGTTCTAGCGATTACGCATATTATACCGTTGGTGAGAGTACCTTCTTCATGGCAATGAATCCAGGTGTAGAGGGACTTGAGGCAGCACAGAAGGCTGCTGGCGATAACATCAACAAGACAATCCTTAGCTTAAAGTCCTTCCGTGAGGCACTTTGCTATGCACTTGACCGTGATGCATTCAATGCAGCAGTTAACCCATTAAGCTCTGCAGCATTTGGTCTTTACTCAAACAGCATCATCTCTGATCCGGAAGAGGGTATTGCTTACCGTGATACTGAGGAAGCAAAGAATGTTTTAGCAAACTTCTGGGGTCTTGCTGATGATATCGGTGAGGGATTGATGTACGAAACTGTTGATGAGGCAGTAGACAGCATCACAGGCTACAACTTAGAGATGGCTCAGGAGAAATTTAATGAGGCATATGATGAGGCAATCGCAGCTGGTCTGATGGATGAAGACGATGTGGTTGAGATCAAGGTTGGTCTTCCAAACAGCGAGAGCACCTTCTACAACAAGGGTAACGAGTTCATTGTAAACTGCTACACAGAGGCAGTAAAGGCACTTCTCTTGAGGGCAAGTTAACCTTTAGCGTAGATGATACACTTGGAAATGGTTTTGGCGAGGCACTTAGAAGCCAGCAGGTAGATCTGCTGTTTGGTGTAGGCTGGACAGGTGCTGCACTTGATCCGTACAGTTTGATGGAAGCTTATACATCAAGCGAGTATCAGTACGACACGTCATGGGATACAAAGTCTGCTGATATAGATATCACATTGACAGATGGCGTTACCTACACTGCAACTGCATGGGATTGGACTCAGGCTATGCTTGGTGAGGTTATTACCATTAAGGCTGAGGATGGTACCACAAAAGAGTTCACTGCTGGTTCTGCAGATGACAACAGCGAAGATCGTTTTGAGGTATTAGTTGGACTGGAGAATGCAGTTCTTGGAAATTATGACCTGATTCCAATGTTCGATGACTGTACAGCTGCATTAAAGAGTATGAAGATTCAGTTTGCTACAGATGAGTATTACTACAGCATCGGCCGCGGTGGTGTTCAGTACATGACATACGACTACAGCGATGCTGAGTGGGATGCATTTGTATCTGAGCAGGGTGGAAAACTCAATTACAACTAATGAAGCATTAAATAAAATCGAGAAATCGAATAATAAGAAGTAATTATGTTGCGAAAAAGAGCAACACTTCGACAGGAAAGGGGGCGGCTTGCCGCCCCCTTCCTGTCAGTTTTTTGAAAAAAAATTTTAAAAGCGTAAAACCGTAAAATTAAACATGAAAACAAACGGAGGACAACGATGGTTAAGTACGTACTAAAGCGTATCGCGCTGATGTTTTTTGTCTTCTTCACAATTCTGACAGTATGCTTTGTACTTGTAAAGCTGCTGCCGCTTGTGGATGCCAAGCAGTTTGGCAAGGACATGAATCTGATTCAGCAGCGAAGAGAAGCGTTAGGCTATAACAAGCCGATTCTGATACAGTATCTGATTTTCTTAAAACGAAGCGTATTAGGTGGAGACTGGGGAATCAGTGAGGCGCTGTACCGCAGCAGGATGTATGAAGGTATTCACTTCCAAACTTCCAGCAACCATGATGGTAAACATCTATTCCATGATTTTTGCAATTCCGAGCGGACTGCTGCTTGGTATTTTTGCTGCATTAAAGAAAAACAAGTGGCAGGATTATCTTATCTCTACACTTGTCATGGTATTTATTTCCGTTCCGTCTTATGTATATGCACTGTTAATCCAGTATTTGCTTTGCTATAAGCTTAAGTTGTTCCCACTGCAGATGAACAGTGGAACGAACTATTTTTCACTGTCTATGTTCCGCTCAGTCATGCCGGCTGTGCTGGCACTGGCATTTGGAAGTATTGCCAGTCTGGCCAGATATGTGCGCGCCGAGCTTTCTGAGGTATTGACAAGTGATTTTATGCTGCTTGCAAGAACAAAAGGTTTGACTCGCTCACAGGCAACGATTCGCCATGCAATGAGAAATTCCATGGTTCCGGTATTCCCAATGATTTTGGGAGAGTTTGTCGGTATCTTAGGCGGATCTCTGATTATTGAGACGATCTTTGGTGTACCTGGTGTCGGCCAGCTGTATTTAAATTCTATTACAGCACGCGACTACAACTTCTTTATGCTGTTGTCTGCATTTTATACACTGATCGGACTTGTATCAGGACTAGTAGTTGATATCAGCTACGGCTTTATCGATCCGAGAATCAGAATGGGGGAACGATAAAATGGCACGCAAAAATACAGATTATACAAATATCCCAAAAGAAAAATTTGAGTTTTTTGACCGCAGCGAGGCGATCCATGACAAGAAGCTTGAGACAAAGCCGGTTGGTTATTTCAAGGATGCATGATGCGCTTTTGCCGCAATAAGAGTTCACTTACAGCAGCGGTTATCATTGCAATGCTTCTTGCATTTGCACTTATTGTTCCGCTTGTGTCACACAACAATTATACGAAATCAAAGACTGATACAACCTATCTTCAGTATGGAAAGCTGCTTCCAAAGTCAAAGCTGTTTTCATGGGCAGGCTGGGATGGCGCAAAGAGAGAAACAATCAGCAGCGATATGTATGCATATTATGAGGCAATGGAGACAGAGCGCGGAGTAAATGCGATCACAAAAGTCTATAAGGCTGATTATGAGGATTCCTCCAGCACATCAAACAGCACATTTTATGATGTAAGAGTAGATTCCTATTCCAAGATTGGTATGTTAAATCTGACGCTGACAAAAGCAGAGTATGAGGCTATTCAAGATTGGCAGGATGAAAATCAGATTCAGGTAATTTATCCGTCAGTTGACTCAAAGTCAATTCAGGCACCGAATTTGCGTTCAGATCCAAATATCTGGTATAAGTGTACGAATAAGGGTGCACCGAAGCTGGATAAGGATGGAAATATTACGCCTATTTATCTGACAAAGGGAAAAGACGGCGATTATCACAGTCTTCGTATTGCTGGAGATGATGGTTCATATCGCTATGCGACAGTAACAGGTTCTTCAGCGTCAATGTCATTTAAGGTTCGTGTAGATTCTCTTAGCTATTTTCAGTATCGTTACGGCCATGAGCGATATTCTTGTTCGGAACAAATGCTTACGGACAGGATATCCTGACAAGAATGGCTGAGGGTGCAAGATTTAGTCTTTTGTTTGCATTGATTATTTCTGCAATCAACTTGGCAATCGGTGCTGTTTACGGTGCAATCGAGGGCTTCTACGGCGGCGCAATCGATTTGATCATGGAGCGAATCTCCGATATCTTAAACGATGTTCCGTTTATCGTTGTCACCTCATTGTTCCAGCTGCATCTGGCAAGCAAGGTCGGCGTTGTGCCATCTTTGTTGTTTGCGTTTGTATTGACAGGTTGGATTGGTATGGCAAGCAAGACACGTATGCAGTTTTATCGTTATAAGAATCAGGAATATATTCTGGCTGCACGTACACTTGGCGCTAAAGATTCACGACTGATGTTTAAGCACATTTTCCCAAATGCAATCGGAACATTAATTACTAGTGCTGTGCTTACGATTCCGAGTGTTATCTACTCAGAGTCGAACATGACATATCTGGGAATTGTAAATCTGGATTCTTCGAATATGACATCACTTGGTACCATGCTTTCACAGGGAACTTCGATGCTTACGACGTATCCGCACATTATTTTATTCCCGGCAATTTATATTTCCCTGCTTATGATTTCCTTCAACCTGTTTGGAAACGGATTGCGGGATGCCTTTAACCCATCCCTGAGAGGAACGGAGGAGTAATTTAGAATGGAAAAGAAACTTTCAGTAAATAACCTGGTTGTCTCATTCCGCACACCGGCAGGAAAAGTACAGGCGGTACGAGATATCAGCTTTGATTTAAATAAAGGAGAGACACTTGCAATTGTAGGAGAGTCTGGTTCAGGTAAATCAGTAACCTCAAAGGCAATTCTTGGAATCCTTGCAGGAAACTCCATCATCGAGGGCGGTTCAATCATCTATGATGGTATGGATCTGTTAAAAATCGGTGAGGATGATTTTTACCGCATCCGTGGTGATAAGATTGCAATGATCTTCCAGGATCCGCTTTCAAGTTTAAATCCGATTATGCGTGTTGGAAAACAGCTGACAGAGGCGATGCTGTTAAAGGGAAAGGCACATCAGAAGGCCAGCAGAAACTCCTTTAATCAGACACTTGCGCTGCTAGAAAAGACAATGGCAGCAGCAGGTACAGACAGCACAAAGGCGCACACACTTTGTCAAAACTTTGATAAGTTTGAATTTAAGCATATCGAGATTGAGCAGACATACAACACAGCGCATGAGGCTGCAATCGAGGTGCTTGACGATATTACAGATGCACTGTTTCATATTGAAAAGAAAGCACTCGATGATCCGAAGTATACACTTAAGGAAATCGTGCGCCTGTCAAAGCTTACACCAAATGATTTTGTTGTAAGCAATGATAAGAGCAAGCTTGAAGCTGCCGTAAAGACACTTGAATCAGTGATTCCTTCTGACTGCAAGTCAAAAAACTTTACAGCATCAAAAGCGCAGCTTGAGATTTTGCAGGGCATCATGACAGAAGCACTTAAAAAAAGAAAAACCAGATTTCTTTAGTATGGGTTACTATGCGCAGTTCTCTGGAAAGTCTGTGCCAGTTTCTATGCCGATTGATGAGCTTAACAAAATGATGCGCACCTATCTTGAGGAGAGCTTCTTAAACGAGTTTTGTGAGGAAGCATCAAAGGCACTTTCCTTTAGTGCAAAGGAATCTGCAAGGAAAAAGAAGGAAGCAATTGATGTGATCAGTGCAAACAGAAGCATCTTTGACAGTGATTCCTGGGATGTGAAGTCATGTAAAGAAGCTGCTGAGAAGATGATTCAGGCAGTAGAGGCTTCAATTGATCCTATTGAGATTCATAAGGATGGACTTGCATGGACATTTGCAGGAAGCATCCGTGCTTCACAGGAGCATTATTTTGGCGGAATTGATAAAAATAAAGCTGCTGCAAAAAAGCATGCAAAGCAGCAGAAGAAATATGACAATCTGACTGCAAAGGGAAAACAGCCAACATGGAAGGTAACACCATCTACGGCAGTTGACCTTGAGCTTGAGCAGGATAATGTAAGAGAACTGTTAAATCGTCTGACAGAGCATTATAAAGAAGATTTGGCAGAGCAAAACGAAGTTGATTTTGCTAAAAAGACAAAAGAGCTGATTGAATTTTTCCGTGAAAACGCATCCGGCGCCGTAAGCCGTGTGACAAAGGAAATGGCAAAGTACAAGGCATTAAAGCTTTTGGAGGAGGTAGGTATCTCCGAGCCTAGAAAGCGTTATCGTCAGTACCCATTTGAGTTCTCAGGCGGTATGAGACAGCGTATTGTTATTGCAATTGCACTGGCAGCTGATCCAGATATTTTGATCTGTGACGAGCCAACAACAGCACTTGACGTTACGATCCAAGCACAAATCATGGAACTTATCAATCACTTAAAGGAAAAGCGTAATCTGTCTATTATCTTTATTACGCATGATCTTGGTGTAGTTGCAAACATGGCAGACCGTATTGGCGTTATGTATGCAGGAAAGCTTGTTGAGACTGGAACAGCAGATGATATCTTCTATTCACCAGCGCATCCGTATACATGGGCACTGCTTTCTGCTATGCCTGATGTTGATACAAATGATCGTCTTGAAGCTATCCCGGGAACACCGCCGAATATGATTTATCCGCCGGTAGGAGATGCATTTGCAGATCGTAACAAGTATGCGCTTAAGATTGATTTTGAGATGCAGCCGCCGATGTTTAAGATCAGTGATACGCATTATGCGGCAACATGGTTGCTCCATCCGGATGCACCAAAGGTAGAGATTCCAAAGATCATCACCGATCGAATTGCACGAATGAAAGAGAAGGAGGAAAGTCCAATGCCTGAAAAAAAGAATGTGGCAAGCTCACAGGAGACTCTGCTTAAGGTAGAGCATCTGTGCCAGTATTTTAAAGAAAATAAGGCAGTGGATGATGTCAGCTTTGAAGTGAAAAAGGGCGAAGTATTCGGCCTTGTAGGAGAGTCCGGCTGTGGAAAGACTACGACAGGACGTTCCATCATCAAGCTTTACAACATCACTTCCGGAAATGTATACTTTAAGGGAGAACGCATCGCAGCAGGAACTGGCTCCTACAAGTGGGAGATCGAGAAGGCAAAGAAAGCCTATACTGCTTTAAAGAAGTCTGGTGTGTCCGGCGAGAAATTAAAGGATGCAAAGAAAAAGCGCGATGAGGTGATTGCAGAGCAGAAAAAGCAGATCCGTCTTGCGCAGGAAGATCAGAAGCGCCGTCGTGCTGTAACAGATATTCAGATGATTTTTCAGGATCCTATTGCATCCATCGACCCGCGTATGACCGTGCGTCAGATTATTGCAGAAGGTCTTGTTATCCGTGGTGAGAAGGATCAGAAAAAGATTGATGAAGAAGTATATCGTGTACTAGAGCTAGTTGGTCTTGTGCGTGAGCATGCAGGCCGCTACCCGCATGAGTTCTCCGGCGGACAGCGCCAGCGTATTGGTGTTGCACGTGCGGTTGTTATGAATCCAGAGCTTATCATTGCGGATGAGCCAGTTAGTGCACTTGATGTTTCCATTCAGGCGCAGGTTATCAACCTTCTTGATGATCTTCGTCATAAGATGGGACTGACAATCTTGTTTATTGCGCATGATTTGTCTGTTGTAAAATATTTCTCAGATCGAATCGGTGTTATGTATTATGGAAAAATGGTAGAGCTGGCAGATTCTGACGAGCTGTTTGCAAATCCGCTTCATCCATATACAAAATCACTTCTGTCTGCAATTCCGCTTCCAGACCCGCACTTATGAGAAGCAACGTCAGCGTATCACATACGTTCCGCTAAAAGAGCACGACTACACAGTCGACAAGCCATCCTTCAGAGAGGTTGCTCCAGGCCATTTTGTACATTGCAACGTGCCGAGTTTGCACGTTACAAAGAGCAGATGAAAGGAAATTAAATGGAGAAAAAAAATATAATCCGTTTAATAATCCAGATCGCAATTGGCCTTATTATCGCAGTCGGTGTTATGACATCGCAGGGAGCGTTTGCAGAAGGCGTATCGGCTGCAGACCGTATCCTGGCAATTGGCAATGGCTTTTCTGTCATTGCACTGTTATATATAAGCTTTGGTCTTCTTGTCTGGATATCCACTACTGGTGTGCTTGATATTTTCTCCTTTGCACTGCAAAAAGGTGCTCATTTTCTGATTCCGTTTTCCACACGGGAAGCGAATGGAAAATTCTACGAGTTTAAGGTAGAAAAGGCCAAAAAGCGAAAGCAAAAAGGCAAAGGACAATATATGACACTTCTTGTGGGTCTTGGATTTTTGATAATTGCAATAGTGCTAACAGTCGCATGGTATGAACTGTAACAGAAAAGTACAAAAAATATAAGATTTTATTTCATTGACATATCGGAAAAAATCTATTAAACTATCGGAGAAGTAGGTTTTTAAAAGTTTTTGACGCGGCGGCCTGCGGGTTGCCGCGTTGCTTTTATTCTTTTATTAAGAAAAGAGGGTGTTTTATGTTTAGTGGTCGGTTGTGGAATCTGTTTATTGACTCCTTTCCAAAGATGTTCATGCATGGCTTGACTGTCACCATTCCGCTGACAGTGATCTCCTTTTCACTGGCAATGGTGATTGCAATTGTGGTTGCTTTAGTGCAGTTTGCGAACATCAAAGTGTTAAAGCAGATTTGTCGCTTTTATATCTGGATCTTTCGTGGTACGCCGCTTTTAGTCCAGCTGTATATTGTGTTTTTTGGCTTGTCGAGGATCGGAATTTTACTCGATCCATTTCCAGCAGCAGTAATTGTATTTGCATTAAATGAAGGCGCATATTGTGCAGAGACAGTTCGTGCTTCGCTAGAATCAGTTCCGTCAGGACAGTTAGAGGCCGGACAGTGTGCAGGTCTTTCTTATATACAGACGATTTTTAGAATCGTGCTGCCACAGGCAATGCGCACCGCGTTCCCATCACTGTTTAATTCATTGATTTCCATGGTAAAGGATACATCTTTGGCATCATGTATTACCGTAACGGAAATGCTTCAAACGACAAAGCAGATCATAGCAGTACATTATGAATCATTGCTTTTATATTCTGAAGTAGGTCTGATTTATCTGATGTATTCAACCGTTCTGACAAAAGTGCAGAGTATAGGTGAGAAGAAGCTAAGCTACTATGGCAGAAAGGAGGGGTAACACATGCTGGAGATTAAAAATATTAAAAAGTCATTTGGTCAGACAGATGTTCTTCATGATGTTAGCCTTTCTGTTAATAAGGGAGATGTGATTGCTATTCTTGGACCGAGCGGATCAGGAAAGACGACACTTCTTCGCTGCCTGAATTTCTTAGAGAAGGCAGATGGCGGAACTATGACATTTGACAAGGAGACAATTGAACTGCATAAGGCATCGAAGCGCACAATTGCGCGTATTCGAAAGAAAACGGCCTTCGTATTCCAAAATTATAACCTGTTTGCCAACAAAACAGCATTGCAGAATGTAACGGAAGGCTTAATTGTCGGAAGAAAAATGCCAAAGGATGAGGCAAATAAAATAGCACACGAGGCATTAAAAAAGGTTGGCATGGAAGATCGAAGTGATTACTATCCGTCGCAGCTTTCAGGTGGTCAGCAGCAGCGTGTGGCGATTGCGAGGGCAATAGCAGTAAATCCAGAGATTATTTACTTTGATGAGCCGACATCGGCGCTAGATCCAGAGCTGACGGTGGAGGTGCTTGCAGTTATGAAGCGGCTTGCACAGGAAGGAATGACAATGCTTGTTGTTACTCATGAGATGAACTTTGCGCGAACAGTATCAAATCGTGTGATCTTCATGGAAAAAGGAGTAATTGTCGAACAGGGATCATCAAAGGAATTTTTTGAGCATCCGAAGGAAACGCGCACAAAGGAGTTCTTGCGAATCTTTCAGGAGTAATTATTGATTGTAAAAGCATTTCTGATAAGGAAAATATCTGTCAGTACTGCTTTTTCATAAAATAAAGAGGAGGAAAATTATGACAATTAAGAAATTAATTCCATGCACATTAACAGCAGCAGTGATTGCATCTGCCGCATTGACAGGCTGCTCTTCAAAGGTACATCTGATAAGAGTACTACAGCTGCAAAGACTTCTGCACAGGAGACAAAGGAGACTACTACAAAGTCTGCCGAGACCAAGGATACAGAATCAGGCAGCAGCGAAGTAAACACAAGCGCAGAAGCAAAGAGCGAGGAAGAATCAAAGAAGGCTGAGACTGAGCTTGGAAGCGAAGAAGTATCTACAGAAATCGGAACCGGCGAGTCAGCAGATGATCTTTTAGCACAGATTAAGGAGCGCGGAAACATTGTTGTGGCAATGGAGGGAACATGGGCTCCGTGGACATACCATGATGATAACAATGATCTTGTTGGCTATGACGTAGAGGTGGCACAGAACATTGCAGAGAAACTTGGCGTAGAGGTTGAGTTTGTAGAGGGCGAGTGGGATGGACTGCTTGCAGGTCTAGAGACAGGACGTTACGATATCATGGTAAATGGTGTTGGCGTGACAAAGGAGCGTGCAGAAAAGTACAATTTCTCTACTCCATATGCATATAATAAGACTGCTGTTATCGTTCGCGGCGATTACGATGAGATTTCATCAATGGAAGATTTAAAGGGCAAGAAGACTGCAAACACAATCACAAGTACCTACGCATCACAGGCAGAGGCATATGGTGCAACTGTTACTGGTGTTGACGATTTAAATCAGACTATCGAGCTGCTGCTTTCCAAGCGTATCGATGCAACACTTAATGCAGAAGTTGTATTTAACGATTACAAGAAAGAGCATCCAGATTCAAACATCAAGATTGCAACCTACTCCGATCAGGTAGAGGAGATTGCAATTCCGATCCGTAAGGGTGATGATACAGTTACTCTTTTAGAGGCTGTAAATGATGCACTTGATGAGATGGCAAAGGATGGCACACTGACCGAGCTGTCTGAGAAGTACTTCGGAATAGATATTTCTAAAAAATAAAAAAAGCGTAATTGGATATTTTAAATGAAAAAAGCTAACGGAGTCAATATACTGAAAATAATGACTTGACATTTTTTAATCACATTGTTATACTCTGTTTATCAGCGTTGAGGAGAACAAGTACTGATAAGGGAAACCAACAGAGAGCAGCCGGCAGGTGAGAGGCGCAGGGGAAGCTTATAAGGAATACCTCTCTGAGCTCTGCACCGAACTTGCGATTTTGCAAAAGTAGACTGCAGCGGCGCGGCAGCCGTTATCTTGTCAGAGTATTCGCAGATTGACTGGATTATTTTTACAGGATGCGTGTACTTGAAAGGCAGTTTGTGTGAGCAGACTGTGAAGAAAGGTGGTACCACGAGATTTCGCCCTCGTCCTTTTGTTAGGACGGGGGCTTTGTATTTAGAAAAGTTCTCAGGCGAAAGTAATAAAAGCGCAGAAAAGGAGAAAGAATCATGCAGGTTTACGAAGAATTAGTAGCAAGAGGCTGATTGCCCAGGTAACAGATGAGGAGCGTATCCGCGATCTCGTTAATAATGGAAAGGCTGTATTTTACATCGGATTTGACCCGACAGCAGACAGCCTTCATGTAGGTCACTTCATGGCACTTTGCTTAATGAAGAGACTTCAGATGGCAGGAAACAAGCCGATCGCTTTGATTGGTGGCGGTACTGCAATGATCGGTGATCCATCTGGTAAGACCGATATGAGAAAGATGATGACAAAGGAAACAATCGAACATAATGTAGAGTGCTTCAAGAAGCAGATGGCACGTTTCATTGATTTCTCTGATGGCAAGGCACTGCTTGTTAACAATGCAGACTGGCTGTTAAATTTAAATTATATTGATGTACTTAGAGAGGTTGGACCGCATTTTAGCGTAAACAGAATGCTGACAGCTGAGTGCTACAAGCAGAGAATGGAGCGTGGATTAAGCTTCTTAGAGTTTAACTACATGATTATGCAGAGCTATGACTTCTACATGCTGTTCCAGAAATACGGCTGCAACCTTCAGTTTGGTGGTGATGACCAGTGGTCCAACATGTTAGGAGGTACCGAGCTGATTCGTCGTAAGCTGGGAGAGGACGCAGGTGCAATGACCATTACGCTGCTGTTAAACTCCGAGGGTAAGAAGATGGGTAAGACAGTTTCAGGTGCTGTATGGCTGGATCCAGAGAAGACAAGCCCATACGACTTCTACCAGTACTGGAGAAATGTAGCAGATGCCGATGTCTTAAAGTGCATCCGTATGTTAACCTTCCTTCCACTTGAGCAGATCGACGAGATGGATAAGTGGGAAGGAAGCCAGTTAAATAAGGCAAAGGAAATCTTAGCATTTGAGCTGACAAAGCTTGTTCACGGTGAGGAAGAAGCAAAGAAGGCTGAGAGCGCAGCAAAGGCATTGTTTGGTGCAGGAAATGCAGCAGAGATTCCTGCAGTTGAGCTTAGCGCAGCTGACTTTGCAGAAGGTGAAGGTGAGAAGCTTGATATCTTAAGTCTTATTGTAAAGGCAGGTCTTGCTAAGTCACGTTCAGAGGCGCGCCGTGCAGTAGAACAGGGTGGTGTCAGTGTAAACGATGAGAAAGTAACAGATATCCGCATGAGCTTTGCAGCAAATGAGATCCCGGCAGAAGGACTCGTGATTAAGAAGGGTAAGAAGAACTTTAAGAAGATTGTTGTTGCATAAAGATCACGAACTTATGATAAAAGAGACAGGTGTTGACAGAAGTTGGTACCTGTCCTTTTTATGTTTTAAAAAGGTTGCAATTCTGCGTAAAAGCGTGTATGATAAAGACAAAATTATGAAAAACACACAAATCATAGTATTTTAATTCAGGTGAAAACGGTCAAGATGCTGTGAAATATGAAAATAAGAGGAGAGATAACGATTATGATACATACGCTAGATACTAAGGCTGCAGACTATATTCCTGAGCTTGGTGACGGATTTGAGGAAGGCAGCGAGGGAAGCGAAAACGCACAGGGATTGCAGGTAGCTGATTACTATGCTGATGCAGATGGCGAGGGCATTTATTACATCACATATAAAATAGAGACTGCTAAAGAAATAGAGCAGCTATTTGTATTTGCAGGAAGAAAGCAGCTATTGCGTCTTGGAAAAAGAAAGGCAGGAGAGGTGATTGAGGGAACACTTTATCTGCATTTTGGCGAGATGATCCCGCGTTTTCACAGCGAGTGCATGACGATCACAAAGATTGGCTTTTCGGTGGCATGTGAGGATCTGACGAAATTAAAGAGTGTTGGCATGGCAGCAGAGAAGCTTTCTGCAAAGACAAAAATTCCGGCAGTCTATCTGGCAGGAGATTCCACAGTTACTGATCAGACTTGTCCAAAGCCATATATGCCGGGCGGATGCTACAGTTCATGGGGACAGTGCCTTGCATATTTTATCGGAGGAAGTACAGCCATTGATAATCAGGCGCACAGCGGACTTACCACAGAAACCTTTCGTAATGAGGGCCACTACGATATCGTAAAGAAGGATATTCGTCCGGGTGATTTTTGCTTGTTTCAGTTTGGTCATAACGATCAGAAGCTGGCACATCTGCAGGCACAGACAGGCTATAAGGAAAATCTGATGAATTATGTAAATGAGATTCGTGGACTGTGCGGAGTTCCGATTCTTGTAACACCGCTTGCGCGCAATACCTGGAAGGATGACGGCACCTACAATGATCTTTTAGCAGAGCATGCACAGGCTGTTTTTGAGGTAGGAGAAGAGACTGGTGTGCCTGTAATTGATCTTCATAAATATGCAGCAGATCTAATCAAGAAAAATGGAAAAGAGGCTAGCCGTGTCTATTTCCACCCGGGAGATATGACACACACAAACGAGTATGGCTTCATTTTTGTTTGCACATTTTATCGCAAGAGAATTGAGCAAGTTAGATCCTCTCACTTTCGCGATTGATGTGCAGGATGAAGAGGATTTCACACCAGATGAGCATACAGCCATTTTGACAGGAACAAGCACGGCAGCAGGGAATCAGGATGAACAAAAAGAAGTCTTTGATGCGATGGAGCGTGCCGGGGATAATCTTGTGGCAGCTGTGGAAAAGGCAAAAAAAGATGCAGAAATGATGAAGTAAATTTTGATTTTTATAGAAATAAGACTATTGGCTCAAAAAAGGAGGGATAAAAATGCAGGAGCGCTGTAAAATAGGAGTTGTGATTGGCAATGCTAACTCACCGCACGCAATCAACATTATGAAGGGAATTGACCAGGCATCAAAGGAGTGCGATGTGCAGTTAATGTATTTTATGAATGTGAGCAGTCCTTATACAGCGCAGCTGTATCCACCTGATACATCCATAGGATGGGATTATCAAAAAAGTGCAATTTATGATTATGCGAGATATGTCAAAGCAGATGTCTTAATTATGACATATGGCATGATGAGCATTTTTATGAAGAGTGATTATGGAAAGCAGTATCTGGAATATTTTCGCAATGTTCCATGTGTGCTCATAAATGAGCAGACCGACAGACCTAATTGGACGTCTATTATTGTCGATAATTATAATGGAATGTATGAATTAGTGGAGCATTTAGTGCGTGACCATGGGTATCATAATTTCGCTTTTTTGGCAGGACCGCCTGGAAATACAGATGCCTGCCAGCGAAAAAGAGCATTTTTAGATGTTATGAAAAAATATGATCTGCCAATGGATGAAAGCCACATTGAAACAGGCGATTTTTCAGAGTGTGTACAGACACAGGTAAATGCACTGTTAGATCGAATCCCTAATCTTCAGGCAATAGTATGTGCTAATGATGTGATGGCACTGACTGCTTATCAGGAATGTGAAAAGCGTGGACTTCATATTGGACATGATATTGCTGTTACCGGTTTTGATGACTGGGAGCGTATTCGTCACGTGCCAGTGCCAATCACGACAATTCGTCAGGATTCTGAACGGTCAGGATATATGGCTGTTTATAGTGCACTTGAGCTGGCGCGAAGCGGTCAAGGGAAAAATATTGTGATACCAGCGAAGGTATGTGTTAGAGAATCATGTGGCTGTACATGTAAGCAGTTTCAGGTTTTGATCAATTGAAAACATGGGACAAAAATTTGTCATATGAA
>ENA-OQAA01000630-OQAA01000630.1-human-gut-metagenome-genome-assembly--contig:-NODE-630-length-22851-cov-2.260562_pt1 | contig 22851 bp, 20 predicted proteins | sample MGYA00242489_ERZ504515 | MGnify/ENA primary metagenome ERZ504515 (study PRJEB26092, sample SAMD00036237) | human gut metagenome | host: Homo sapiens | study: EMG produced TPA metagenomics assembly of... | reverse complement strand
TGCAGACATCAAAAAGGCAGGTACGACAAGTGGATGGAAGGACAGAAAGCAGATATTCGCCTGGAAGAAGGAAAAGAGAAGAAGAGAGAGAATGGAATATGGAGGAATATATGATGGCAAGTGAAGGCGTGGGGAGAAACAACATTGCTAAATGCAGCGGGAGGAGAAACAACAGTACTTCACAATGCAGAGTTTGCATATTTGCTTCGAAAGGATACAGGAGAGAGAATCCTGATCAATACGCAGCCATTTTTGATTGGAAAGGAGCAGAGGAAAGTCAATTACTGTATCCGGGATAATACATCGGTCAGCAGATGTCACGCAAAAATCAGCAAGCAAGGGTGGCAGTATTATATCGAGGACCAAAATTCGACAAATGGAACTTATGTAGAGGGAAAGGCATTACACCCATACCAGGAAACTGCTCTGTCAGACAATGTGACAATCCGTCTGTCGGATGAGGTGTTTGAATTTCATTCATGTAAAATAGAGAGGAGAAGGTTTATGAAATTGTTGAGTGCGGCGTGCAGCGATAGAGGAATTAAAAAGAAGATCAATCAGGATTCCTTGCTAGTTCGGTCAGCAATGACAAAAGAAGGAGAAATCTTATTGGCGGCGGTCTGTGATGGAATGGGCGGACTGGAAAAAGGGGAAGTGGCAAGCGGAGAAGTGATCCGGGCGCTTGCAAGATGGTTTGAAGAAACACTTCCATTACTTCTTTCTGGGGGGCAGGAGAAAAAGGGAGTGGGAGAAAGGAGAAAAAGAGCGATTGCGAAAAGTCTGGAAAGCTTGATACAGGAGGAAAACCAGATGATTTCTGTCTACGGAAAAGAAAAGAATCTTCTGCTTGGGACGACAGTTTCGGCAGTCCTGTTGATTGCCGGATGGTATTTGATCGTACATGTTGGAGATTCTCGTGTTTATGGGCTTACAGAAGACGTGCAGCAGCTGACAAAAGACCAGACTTATGTGCAGAGAGAAATTGATGCAGGAAGACTGACAAAAGAGCAGGCAAGACAACATCCCCGGAGAAATGTACTGTTGCAGTGCGTTGGAGTGCAGGAGAAAATTACTCCGGAATGGAAGTCGGGAGTATATTATCCGGGAATGGGATTTTTAGTTTGCTCGGATGGATTTTGCAATCAATTGTTGGATGGAGAGCTTGAGGAAAGATTTTGCAGGAATTACTTGAGAGCAGAATGGGAGATGGAAGAAAACTTGAAAGAAGTTATGGAACAGAATAAAAGACGGATGGAGACGGATAATCTTTCCGCAATTTGGATTTCTGTTCAATAGGGCATCGGTAATAGGAGAGGGAGCAGCAAAGGTAAGAAAGAAATGGAAAGGAGGAGGCAGATGCTTGAGAACGGTATGATTGTAGATGGAAAATACAAAATTTTAAATAAAATCGGCAAGGGAGGGATGAGCACAGTTTACCTTGCAATGAATGAGAGAGCAAATCGACAGTGGGCGATCAAGGAAATTCAAAAGAAAGGGAATCGATATTATCGGACGATGCGGGAGGAACTTCTGGCAGAGACGGATATTCTCAAAAAACTGGATCATCCCAATCTTCCTAAGATTGCAGATGTTCTGGAATACAAAGATATATTTCTGATCGTGATGGACTACATCGAAGGAAGACCGCTCAGCCTGACATTGCAGGAGCAAGGGGCACAATCTCAGGAAGTGGTAGTTGCATGGGCAAAACAACTCTGTGATGTACTGGAATATCTGCATTCCCGAAAACCACCGATTATTTATCGAGATATGAAGCCTGCAAATATTATGCTGCGGCAGATGGAAGAGTGATGCTGATTGATTTTGGAACTGCGAGGGAATATAAGGAAGAACATGTGGAGGATACAATCTGCCTTGGAACGGTTGGATATGCGGCGCCGGAACAGTTTGGGGGAAATGGGCAGACAGATGCAAGAACAGACATTTTTTGTCTGGGAAGGACCTTGTATCATCTTTTAACTGGTCATAACCCATGTATGCCACCCTATGAGATATATCCGATCCGGCATTGGAATCCACAGTTGTCTTCTGGATTAGAAGAAATTATCTGGAAGTGTGTACAAAATGATCCGCAGGAACGGTACCAGTCCTGCGCAGAATTATTGTATGCATTGGAACATTATAGGGAATTTGATGTTGAATGCAAGAGACAGCAGCAGAAGAAGTGGCGGATTTTTGTCTGTTCAGCAGTTTGTACATTGGCATTTGCAGCGGGGGCTGTGGGGTTTCGCTGCGCAGAAGAGAAGACAGTCAGGAACAGTTATGAGCGAGTGATGAAAGAAGCATCGTCTTCAGTGACAAGAGAAAAACAGATTGCGAATTATCGAAAAGCAATCGCATTGAATCCGAGAAAGGCAGATGCATATGAGTTGTTATTGGAAAAGGTATTCCTGACTGATGACAATTTCTCTCAGGAGGAAGCGGCGATGATGCTGGAAATTGCAGCAAAGAGGAATGAATAAAAAGGACTATTTAAGTGTTCTGGAGTCGGAGCAGAATGCATATGGGAAAGTAGCTTTTCGGATCGGAATAGCCTATTTCTACTATTACGAAGGAGAGGGAAATAAACAGTTATCCGGGAGGTGGTTTGTGGATGCCGCCAAGTCAGAGACGCTGGAAGAACATCAGAGAATGCGTGCAAAGATGCTGGGGAAAATTGCAGGATATTATGCACAATTAAATCGAAATGATCGGGCGGGGGACAGCAAGGTTACTTACCGGGAATACTGGGAAGATCTTACAGAATTGACAAAAGGAAATATCGTGGCGATTGATAATGAAAAAACTGCGCTTGTGATGTACCAGGAATTGGTGTATCAAATTGGTCAGAATGCAGATAAATTTTATGCAGAAGGAGTTAAAAGAGAAGAAATGAGCGAACAGCTTGAAAAAGTAAAAGAGAGGCTGCGGACAGATCTGACGATACAGAATAGAGGAGCGCAAAAGAAAATAGAGAAGAAAAAGGAGGAACTGGTAAAAAATATTTCATGGGCAGAAGAAGAGGTGAAGACAATATGTACGATCAGGAACAGATAATTCAGATATACCGTCAGGGCTTTTTCATCTGTGCAGGTTTATCTGTAGTTGGAGGAATCATGACAACGATATTTTTTTGGAAATTTGGGATTCGGAGAATCATCGCAGTACGCACAGGATATGAGGCGAGGAAAGAAATCAGAAAGGATCGAAGAAGAAAATCGTAAAAAAGAAACAAAAACAAGTGATGTGTTTGTGTTGAAAAAGAATGTGATGATGGTTCATACGAATGAAGTGATAGAAAGGGACGGTGGAAGAAGTTGAGAGAATCTTGGGGAAGAGTCAGAAAATGGGTACAGATTATCATGATGCTTACAGGTCCGGTTGTGTTGGCGATAGCCCTGTGTAATGTTACCTCCGAGAAACTTTGGCAGGCGAGGGCGGAAGAAGTGCAGCAGATAAAAAAGGAGAAGGGATTAAATGGCGAAAATTCAGTCAGAAGGGCAGTCGCGCTTGAAAAAATTCAGTGGGAAAAGGCAGAGAAGGTCTATGATGGGAAAAGGGAAGCGGTGCTTACAGGATATTATCAGGAGAAAAAAGAAGAAAATAGAGTAACGGTCGAGGTGCAATTAGAGGGAAGCAATGTAAAAACTTACACGGAAGCGGTTATTCAGAAAGTGATCAAACAGCCTCAAAATTATGAGCTGGCAGAGTGTGAGCAAAAGAAAATATCCGGTATTCATATAGAAAGTCATTCCTAAAAATTTGTATTTGCAGGTAGAAGATCATTCTGTGGATTATGGAGTGACAATGGAAACCTTGGAATCAGATCTGAGAAAACAGGGGAAAGTATTTATCAAGGAAGGTATCTTACAGGAAGATTTAGAGAAAGTAATGCTTCCAGAAGTAATTTTGCGGGATCCGTATCCGGAATTAAAAATTGGATCTTATGATAATTGTCTGATTCCGGAACTAAAAAGGGAAGATGGGAAACTTGCCAATCCTTTCGAAGGGGTTGTGCAGGGAAATTACTGTATGAAAGTGGCGCAGGAAGAAGATTATGGAACACTGGAGGTTCTTCCTCAGAAATTGGAAGAGCCAGAAGATGTGATTTCAGTGGAGCATAGAGCGGGGATATTTCAGAAGGAAGAAGGGAAGAATATATATGTCAGAGGAACTAGAGGGGATATCGGAGAACCGGTGAAAGTAAAATTGCATATCCGGGAAGAGTCATCTTTTGCACAGAGATATGACGAAGTGTGGGTGCGGATCAAAGAAGAGGGAGGAGTGTTTGTAAATGCCACGAAAGAAGGGATTGTTTTTGAAGAGCAGCAGGAGGGAGTGCAGCGAAGGACTGGAGAATGGTATTTAAAGGATAGCAGAGACGGCTCAGGGAAGACAGTCACAGAAGTGGCGGATGGTCTTGTATTTGTCATTGACAGCGAAGCGCCGGAGGTTATTTTTCATAGATTATCCTTGGAAAAGAACAAGATTGGTGAGGAAGAACGGGGATTGAACTTTGGCACATATCAAAATACTTCTTATGCAGAGAAAGTTTCTGTCGAAGATCAGAACAGTCTGGATGAGAGAGGAAGCGGAGTTGACAGATGGTCTTATGCGGTCTGGAATGTGAAAAAAGATCAGAAACTTACAAAAAATCTTGTGGAGAAGCTAACCATATCAGGGGAGCTTCAGTGGAATCCAGTAGAAGAAGAGACCTGTGAGATTCTTATCGGTATAGAAAACCAAGGAAAAGTAAAAGAAGGAAATTATGTCCTACTTGTGCGGGTGGAAGATCAAGTGCAGAATCAAGAGATGTTTTTGTCGGACGGAATAGTTGTGGATCTGAAACAACCAAAAGTGACTCTTAGGGGAATCGACTCAGAGAAATATTATACGGAAGATATTCCATTTTCGATTACCGTAGAAGATTTTCATTTGAAAAATCAAAAAATTACTTCCGGAATTAAAGAAATCTGTGTCGCATTGTCGTGTGATGGGACGGAATGCTTTTGCGAGACAGAACAGATTCGGGAGAATTTTCCGGAATCCGGCACTGAGGTGGAGAAGACATTACAGGAATTGCAGACAGAGGCAAAGGTTTCCAGAGAAAAAATAATACAAGCTTCCAGGCATAACAGTAATGATGTAAAACTTTCTGTGACGGTGTCCGACCATGCGGGAAATCAGACTGTGGCAGAAGAAAGGCTGAAAATTGATACAGTCGCGCCGCAAATTATAGTGGCTTACGATAATAATGACAAAAAAAACGGAAATTATTTTCAAGAAGAAAGAACAGCACAAATTTTATATCAGGATAAAAATTTTGAACAGAAAAATGTCACATTTGATGTAGGTGTCGGTAAAAAACAACAGAAAAATGTAAGGGTACAAGATTTGGAAAAAGAGTTTGGGATCCTGGCAGAGTGGAGAAGACAAGAGGGCAAAGAGGGAGAATGCCTATATTTGAAGTTTCAAAAAGAGCAGGAATACAAAATCAGACCGCATTGCAAAGACCGCGCAGGAAATGTGGAGCAAAGAGTGGACTATGGGGATTCTGAGGCTCCAGAGCAGTTTGTAATCGACACGACGGATCCTGTGGCAGAAATTCGATATTACTGCGATGGAGAGGAGATTCTTTTATCAGAAGAAGTTGATCGGAGAAGCTTTACAGACAAAGCAATTGAGGCGAAGATTGTAATTTGTGAGCGGAATTTTTCTTTTCCGGAAACATTTTCAGAAGCACAGAGTCAAATGGAGCTTTCTGTAAAAGCAGAAGGAATGCAGGAAGGGGAATATCCTCAGGAAGTAGAGGGTGGATACTTCCAGCAGGCAGCAAAGAGGAAAAATTGGAAAAAGATAGATACAGATACATACACTGCAACATTTTTGTTTGAAAAAGATGCAAATTATATCGCAGAGTTTACGTATATGGATCTGGCAGGAAGGAAAGTCAGCATTGCTCCGAGAAGATTCACAGTGGATCAGACGGCTCCGAAAGGAGAAATTATTGTGGATGGGCAGAAAAATTCAGCAGAATCATGGAGAGCTGTTTCTTTTAGTTTGTTCCAAAGAGATGCTTATCAGATTCAGATTACGGGAGAAGATGTTACAGCCGGGGTGGCTTCCGTAAAATATTACTGTTCGAAACGTCCGCTTTCGGAAGAAGATGTAAAGAATTTACCATCAAAAGAATGGGTGAAAGGAGATGCATTTGCAGTAAATCCGGACCAACAGTGTATCGTGTATGGAAAAGTGGAAGATCTGGCGGGAAATATCTGCTTTTTATACCCGATAAGTGGAATGATTACGGAATGCTCAGAGCCAAAGATTAAAATGACATTGGAAGGGGAAAAATCCGGTGGGGTTTATCGAGGAGATGTGACAGTAAAGATAGAAGCGGAAGATCCACAGGCAGGGGATACATATTCAGGAATTCAACAAGTTTTCTACCATGTGGCAGCAGAAGAAAATGTACAGGCAGATAAGGAGGAAATTTTATTTCAAAAAGAAGATCATCAGACACGAGGAAAGGCAAGATGGGAAGGAGCAGTTGTCATTCCGGCGGAGGTGTTCAACAGCAATGATGTGAGGGTTCAAGTAACGGTAAAGGATTTTGCCGGAAACGAGAAGACAGAGAACAAAGAAAAGATAGCAATAGACATCACACCGCCGATCCTTCACGTTCAATATGATGATCAGATGCCTGTAAACGGAAACTATTACAGGAAGGCACGGAAAGCGACCATCACTGTTCACGAGAGAAATTTTGATGAAAAGACTTTGAAAATTCAGGCAGGCAGTTTGGAAGGAAGGCAACCGATCAGTGGGGAATGGACCAGGCAGGAAGGCGGAAAAAATACGGATCAGGATACATATGTATGTACAATGCTATTTCGGGAAGATGGGGTATACAGCTTTCGCTTAATTGCACAGACAAGGCGGGAAACCAGACTATATATGAAAATGATGATGTGTTTGTGATTGATCAGACTGCTCCTGTTATCCGGGTTTCGTATCAGGAACAGACGGAAAGGACAAAGGGATATTATCATAAATCTCGGACTGCAGTGATCTCGATTCAGGAGAAAAATTTCCGACCGGAAGATGTAGCGATCAAAATCACAGCAGTTCTTGATGGGGAGGAGCAAAAGGCGCCGGAAATAGGGATGTTTACATCAGAGGGAGTAGACAGTGAAACATCTTCCCAAAATAGAGAAAGAGAAGCAGTACACCGTGCAACCATTTTATATGACAAAGATGGGACATATACATTTAATGTTTCTTACACAGATCTTGCGGGAAATATGGCAAAAGAGTATCCGGAAGATCGATTTACCATTGATCGGACAAGTCCGTCTGTAGAAATCTTTGGAGTGGAGAACAAGTCTGCAAATAATGATATAGTTGCACCTCAGATTCGTTATCAGGACAGAAACTACGAAGAGAAGGATGTCAAAATCGAATTGACGGGATACCATCGCGGGAAACTTCCGATAGAGGGACAGAAGACGGAAATCGTAAACGGGCAGTATATAAAACTACCGGATTTTGAACGGACGAAGGAGAAGGACGACTTGTATACACTGACAGTTCAAGTGACGGATCGGGCAGGCAATGTGACAAAAAAGTCAATTACATTTTCGGTAAATCGATTTGGCTCTGTCTATACATTAAGTGACAACACAAGAAAACTTCTGCAAAAGCATTATACAAAACAGCCGCAGGAAATTGAAGTGACGGAAATCAATATAGATACATTGCAGATGAAGGAGATCAGTTATGGAAGAGATGGAGAAGTTGTCAGACTGCAAAAGGGGAAAGACTATGCGGTGGAAAAAAACGAACCCGAGCAGGGATGGAAAACATACACTTATAAGATTGGCAGACACAATTTTCAGAAAGAAGGAAATTATAGGTAACACTTTCCTCAAAAGACCGGGCAGAAAATAGAGGGAACAATAAGATCAAGGGAGAAGAAATCAATTTTGTTGTAGATCAGACAGCGCCGACAGTGGTTGTTACCGGAATAGAGAATTATGGGAAGTATAAAGAGTCCTCGAAAAAAATGACGATTTATATGGAAGATAATTTTGCGGCAGAGGCAGTGGAAGTGTCTGTTCATGGTGAGAGAAAAATAAAAAAAAGATACGATGCCGAGAGATTGAAACGGCAGGGAGGAAGGGCAGAAGTTATCCTTAGACAGGAGAATAGGTGGAAAACGGTTCGCGTATTCGGTGTGGATGCGGCAGGAAACCGATCGGAGGAAAAAGTGTTTCAAATTCTGGTCACACCGGATAGAAAGATTCAGTTTTTCTATAATCTTCCATCCATTGTGGGAGTTGCTTTGATGATGCATCCATTGCTCTGCGGAGTAATCTTTTTCATCAGAAAGCAGAGAAGAAAGCAGACAAGAAGAAAAGATTTTAAAGCAGACCAGAAAAATTCGGAAAGAGGAAGTTCCCAAACTTGACATTCCAAAATCCGTATGTTACGATTTCTACATATTTTTAATTTGAAAAAGAAAACGCGTTGACGAAAAGAGTAAGTTGGGGGAAACTTACAGAGAAGTTCTGATTCATATGGAAATGTGTGGAATGTGACTTGGACACAGACAGATACAAAGAGATATGAGATGCTGAGAGGAACAAGTGGAATCTGACTGAAGATGGCTTCCGAGCGGTGTATGATACTTTCTGTTGTCTATTCGGTCTAATCTAGAAGAGAATACGAAAGAAAAGTGTGATACAAAGGGATTCGCCCTTTACAGCGAGGAGTGCAGGGCACTCGGTAAGGTTCGCGCTGTGAAGAGCGGATAAATAGAAGTGGTACCACGGGAATCTCTCGTCTTCTCTTTTGAGGAGGCGAGTTTTTTTGTTTCAAGAAAAATGATGAAATAAAAAACTCTCCGGGTGAGATCCTTTTTTGAAGATGCTGCTTTTGAGTGGAAAATCTAAATGCGTATATTCAAAAAAAGAGGAGGATACAAAATGGATAAGAAAAAATTTTATATGACAACAGCGATTGCTTATACATCAGGCAAACCACACATTGGAAATACTTATGAGTTTGTACTTGCTGATGCAATCGAAGATACAAAAGAAGTCAGGGGTATGATGTATTTTTCCAGACAGGAACTGACGAACATGGACAGAAGATTGAACTGAAGGCTCAAGAAGCTGGAGTGACACCGAAAGAATTTGTAGACGGTGTGGCTGCACAGGTAAAAGAGATTGCAGATCTGATGAATACATCTTATGATAAATTTATTCGTACGACAGATGAATATCATGAGAAACAAGTTCAAGAAAATCTTTAAAAAGCTGTATGAGCAGGGAGATATTTACAAAGGATATTATGAAGGAATGTACTGTACACCGTGTGAGGCATTCTTTACAGAATCACAACTGGTTGATGGAAAATGTCCGGACTGTGGGCGTGAAGTACAGCCAGCAAAGGAAGAGGCATATTTCTTCAAGATGAGTAAATATGCGGACAGGCTGATTGAACATATCAATACACATCCGGAATTTATTCAGCCGGTGTCCCGTAAAAATGAGATGATGAATAACTTCTTGCTTCCGGGACTTCAAGATCTCTGTGTTTCAAGAACTTCTTTTACATGGGGAATACCGGTAGATTTTGATCCAAAGCATGTTGTCTATGTATGGTTAGATGCGCTTACAAACTACATCACAGGAATTGGGTATGACTGTGATGGAGAGAACAGTGAGCAGTTTAAGAAAGACTGGCCGGCAGATCTTCACTTGATCGGAAAGGATATTATCCGCTTCCATACAATTTACTGGCCAATCTTTTTGATGGCGCTGGATCTTCCACTTCCGAAGCAAGTGTTTGGACATCCGTGGCTGCTTCAGGGCGATGGAAAGATGAGTAAATCAAAAGGAAATGTCATCTATGCAGATGAGCTTGTAAATATGTTCGGAGTTGATGCAGTCCGCTATTTTGTTCTGCACGAGATGCCATTTGACAATGACGGTGTCATCACATGGGAACTGATGGTAGAGCGTATGAATTCTGACCTTGCAAATACACTTGGAAATCTTGTGAATCGTACGATCTCCATGACAAATAAATATTTCGGGGGAATCGTTACAGATAAGGGAATTGCAGAAGAGGTAGATACAGAGTTAAAGGCAGTTGTAGAGCGCACACCGGGAGCAGTAGATGAGAAGATGGACAAACTCCGGGTAGCAGATGCAATCACAGAGATATTCAACCTGTTCAAACGCTGCAATAAGTATATTGATGAGACAATGCCTTGGGCGCTTGCAAAAGAAGAGGACAAAAAGGACCGTCTGGAAACAGTGCTTTACAATCTGATTACAAGTATCTCAAAGGGGGCAGAATTATTAAGCTCATTTATGCCGGAGACATCTGAAAAGATTCTTGCTCAACTAAATGGAGGTCATGTAACAGACAAGCCGGAGATTCTATTCCAGAGACTTGATATGGAAGAGGTCATGAAGAAGGTAGAAGAATTACATCCACCAGTAGAAGAAAAAGCAGAGGAAGAGTCTGTAATTGACATTGAACCGAAAGAAGAAATCACATTTGAAGAATTTGGAAAGATGCAGTTCCAAGTCGGTGAGATTATTGCCTGCGAAGCGGTAAAAAAAATCAAAGAAACTGCTTTGTTCACAAGTAAAGGTGGGAAGTCAGGTAAAACAGATCGTATCAGGAATTAAGGCACATTACACACCAGAAGAGATGGTAGGGAAAAAAGTAATGGTGCTTGTGAACTTAAAACCGGCGAAACTGGCAGGTGTTTTATCAGAGGGAATGCTTCTCTGTGCAGAAGATGCAGAAGGAAATCTTGCATTAATGACACCGGAAAAAGAGATGCCGGCGGGGGCAGAAATCTGTTAAGACTCTGCCCTACAGCCTGCAATAAAGTAACAAACAGATTATTACGAGAAAGAAGGAGAACACAATGAGTAAAATCAGAATTGGTATTGTTGGATATGGAAACATTGGACGCGGTGTAGAACTTGCAGTCGAGAGAAATGAAGATATGGAACTTGTTGCGGTAGTGACACGCCGTGATCCAAAAAGCGTTCAGATTCTGACGGAAGGTGTAAAGAAAGTACATTTTGATGATATTCTTACACTGAAAGATGAAGTCGATGTGATGATCCTCTGCGGAGGTTCTGCGACAGATCTTCCAGTGATGGGACCAGAAATTGCAAAACACTTCAATATGATCGACAGTTTTGATACACATGCAAAGATTCCAGAGTATTTTGCAGATGTAGATACAGCGGCAAACGAAGGGAAAAAAGTAGGAATCATCTCTGTGGGCTGGGATCCGGGAATGTTCTCCCTGAACCGTATTTATGCAGAATCGATCCTCGTACAAGGAAGCACTTATACCTTCTGGGGAAAGGGAGTCAGCCAGGGACACTCTGATGCGATCCGCCGTATTGAAGGGGTGAAGAATGCAATCCAGTATACTGTTCCAATTGAGGAGGCAGTGGAGAGAGTCAGAAGTGGAAGTGAGCCAGAACTTTCCACAAGAGAAAAACATCTTCGCGAGTGCTATGTCGTGGCAGAGGAAGGTGCAGATAAGGCACTGATTGAGAAGACCATCAAAGAAATGCCGAATTATTTTGCAGATTATGATACAACCGTTACTTTTGTATCGGAAGAGGAATTAAAAGCAGAACACAGCAAAATGCCGCACGGCGGTTTTGTGATCCGCACTGGAGAGACTGGAAGAGAAGGAAACAAGCATGTAATTGAATACTCTTTAAAACTGGACTCTAATCCGGAATTTACTTCTAGTGTCTTAGTTGCATATGCCCGTGCTGCATACAGACTTGCAAACAACGGTGACTGCGGTGCAAAGACAGTATTTGATATTGCACCAGGCTTATTGTCTATGAAATCAGCAGAACAGCTGAGAAAAGAAATTCTGTAAAAAGAAAAAAAGATAAGAGTTCAAGCGTAGTGAGAACGAGAAAAGCAGGTATTGCAAGAGGGTCCGTGTCATATTACCTCTTGGCAGTACCTGCTTTTTATAAAAGTCTTCTCGATTTTGTTTTCAACAGGAAGAAACGAACAGTTTCGATTAACTTAACTGTACTTCTTTTGCTTCTTCAGGTTTGAAGTCGTTTGCAAGATCGTAGATATTGTGACCAGTAGATTCACTCAATACGCGTCCTTCTAAAGAATAGCAGCGGATGAATCTCTTATTATCGATGCTTGACCAGTGTTCTACGTCCCATGTCAGATATCCGTCTGCATCTGTCTTCTTTTCATTTAAGATCAGATCTACCTGACGTCCATTTACCATAATGTCAACAAGTTCTTTTTCAGTAGCTTCCAGTTCTACTTTATTTACTGTGTCGTAAACTTTCATTTTGAAGTTCCTCCTCTTTTTTGATATATAGACAAGTATAATCTTTTTTTATAGATAAATTCAAACCTTTTATAGAAGAAAGGATCGGAAAAGTTGAATTTACAAGGATTTTCACTTATAATACAAGGACAGAAGCAAAATCCGAAAGGGGTTAGTATAGATGATTTTTGAGACACATGCACATTATGATGATGAGCAGTTTGATGAGGACAGAGAACAGCTTCTTGCCGGACTGCAGGAGGCAGGAATAGAGACAGTTGTAAATGTCGGTGCAACATTGGAGGGATGCCTTTCCACGATCAGACTTGCAGAGCAATATCCATTTATCTATGCGGCAGTCGGTGTACATCCTGACGAAGTCGGCACATTGGATGAGGAAAAATTTCATGGCTGAAAGAAAAGCTGTCCCATGAGAAGGTTGTGGCTGTCGGTGAGATTGGTCTTGATTATTACTGGGATCAGGAATCACATGAAGTTCAGAAAAAATGGTTTCTCCGTCAGCTGGAGGCTGCAAGGGAGGCGGGACTTCCGGTGATCATCCACAGCAGGGAAGCCGCAGCCGATACCTTGGAGATGATGAAAGAATATGGGCAGGATCTTAAGGGGATTATCCACTGTTATTCGTATTCTGTTGAGCATGCAAGAGAGTATGTAAAGATGGGGTATCTGCTAGGAATCGGTGGGGTTGTCACATTTAAAAATGCCAGAAAACTCAAGGAGGTTGTGGAAGAGATTCCACTGGAAGCGCTTGTTTTGGAAACGGATTGCCCGTATCTTGCACCGGTTCCGAACAGAGGAAAGAGAAATTCTTCCCTGAATCTTCCTTTGATCGCGGAAGAAATTGCGGCGATCAAACAGATCAGCTGTGAAGAGGTGATTACACAGACGAGAGAAAATGCAAGGAAATTATTTGGAGTATAGGAGAAAATATATGAATCAGCCAACATTAGGCAATCCACAGAATACCATTGCGGTATTGCAAAAATACAATTTTTCATTTCAGAAGAAATTTGGTCAGAACTTTCTGATTGACACGCATGTGTTGGACAAAATTATCCGTTCGGCAGAGATTACGAAAGATGATTTTGTTCTGGAGATTGGACCGGGAATCGGTACGATGACACAATATCTCGCATGCGCGGCGAGAGAAGTCGTAGCGGTTGAGATTGATAAAGCATTGATTCCAATTCTGGAGGATACTTTGAGCAGTTATGACAATGTGACTGTCATCAATGAAGATGTGTTAAAGCTGGATATTGTAAAACTGGCTCAGGAGAGAAATGGAGGGAAACCGATCAAAGTGGTGGCAAACCTTCCGTACTATATTACGACACCGATCATTATGGGACTTTTTTGAGAGTCATGTCCCGGTGCAGAGCATTACAGTTATGGTGCAAAAAGAGGTCGCAGACCGCATGCAGGTTGGACCTGGAACGAAAGACTATGGGGCACTGTCGCTCGCAGTGCAATATTATGCAAAGCCATATATTGCAGCAAATGTTCCACCGAATTGTTTTATGCCGCGACCGAAAGTAGGGTCTGCAGTGATACGGTTAGAATGCCATGAAGAGCCTCCGGTGCAGGTGAAAGATGAAAAATTGATGTTCCGTATTATCAGAGCATCTTTCAATCAGAGACGGAAGACACTGGCAAACGGACTGAAAAATTCACCTGAAATTTCCTTATCCAGAGAGGGAATTGAGCAGGCAATTGCGGAATTAGGAAAAGGGGCGAGCGTACGAGGAGAAGCCCTCAATCTGGAAGAGTTTGCAACTTTAAGCAATATTGTCGGACGGTTGCAGCAAGAGGAGAATGGAACGAAAGCATAGTGTTTATTATTTGAGTCAGAGAAGGGGGAAACAACTATGAGATATCAGATTTTAGGAGACACACTTCCGGTAGTTATCTGCAGACTGGACGGAGGAGAAAGCATGATCACAGAGAAGGGATCTATGGCATGGATGTCACCAAATATGCGGATGGATACTTCTACAAATGGAGGAATTGGAAAGGCATTCGGAAGAATGTTTTCCGGGGAAGCAATTTTCCAAAACATTTATACAGCGCAGGGAGGAGCGGGAGAGATTGCATTCGCATCCAGCTTTCCTGGTTCTATTCGGGCATTTCATATTCGTCCGGGAGAAGAAATAGTCGTACAGAAAGGCGGCTTTCTTGCAGCTGAGGCAGGAATACAGCTGTCCGTTCATTTTCATAAAAAACTTGCATTCCGCCTTTTTGGCGGAGAGGGATTTATACTACAGAGGATTTCCGGCGAAGGAGTCATGTTTGCCGAGTTTGACGGACATGTGATTGAGTATGAACTTCAGCCAGGGCAGCAGATTGTAATTGATACCGGACATCTTGCGGCGATGACAGCGTCATGCCAGATGGATATCCAGACTGTTCCGGGGTTAAAAAACAAATTTTTCGGGGGAGAAGGCTTTTTTAACACAGTAATTACAGGACCAGGACATGTCTGGCTGCAGACCATGCCGATCAGCAATGTGGCTGGAGCACTTCGTCCATATTTTCCGACCGGAAACTAATATAGAACAAACTAAAACAGACTTTTTGCGAAGAAGAAACAAAAAGTCTGTTTTTTGATTAATAATTATTTAATATTTTTGAATATTGCAAAAATGAATGCGTTTTAGTATAATAAGTGCTAAATTACAAACAGATTTCAGCATTCGGAAAGGAGAAGCCTATGGGAAAATCAGTTTCAGAGGCATTGTTTGATGTGACACCTCAGATCGAAGCATTAGCAAAGAAGTGTGAAGAGAATAATGAGATTGAGAAAGAATTATATATAAAGTATGAAGTAAAGAGAGGACTGCGCGATCTGAACGGAAAAGGTGTTCTGGCAGGGCTGACGAATGTATCAGATGTTCGCGCGAAGAAGATTGTCAATGGAGAGGAAGTTCCATGTGAAGGAAATTTGTATTATCGTGGATATAACGTAAAGGATCTTGTCAATGGATTTCTAAAAAAGGAACATTATGGATTTGAAGAAATTGCGTATCTCCTCTTATTCGGAGAACTGCCAAATGAGAGCGAGTTAAGAGAGTTTCACGATGTTCTTGTAGAGCGCAGAACGCTTCCGCCGACATTTGTGCGAGATGTGATCATGAAAGCACCTAGCAAGGATATGATGAACAGTCTCTCACGCTCGATTTTAAATCTATATTCTTATGATGAAAAGGCAGACGATACGTCTATCCCGAATGTACTCCGGCAGTGTCTGAATCTGATCAGCCAGTTCCCGATGCTGATGGTATATGGATATCATGCATATCATTATCGGATGGGAGAGGATTTATTTATCTATGCTCCGGATCCGGCACTCTCCACAGCAGAAAATATTTTAATGATGCTAAGGAAGGATAAGAAGTATACGAAGCTGGAGGCGAAGATACTGGATATGGCACTTGTGCTTCATATGGATCATGGCGGAGGAAATAATTCAACATTTACGACGCATGTAGTTACTTCTTCTGGAACAGATACCTATTCAACGATGGCAGCTGCTATGGCATCGCTGAAAGGGCCAAAGCATGGAGGCGCTAATATCAAAGTGACACAGATGTTTGAAGATATGAAGCAGCATCTTACAGACTGGGAAGATAGAGATGAAGTGAAGGCATATTTGGAAGCACTCCTGGATAAGAAAGCATTCGATCAGAAAGGTTTGATTTATGGAATGGGACATGCGGTCTATTCTATTTCCGATCCAAGGGCAGATATCTTCCGCGCATTTGTTGCACAGCTGGCAAGAGAAAAGCATTGTGAGAAGGAGTATGCTCTTTATGCACTGGTGGAAGAACTGGCACCAAAAGTAATCGGTGAGAAGAGAAAAATTTACAAAGGAGTCAATGCCAACGTAGATTTTTACAGCGGTCTCGTATATAGCATGCTCGGGCTGCCAAAGGAACTGTATACACCGATCTTTGCAACGGCACGTATTGTCGGATGGAGTGCACATCGATTAGAAGAGTTGAAAAATGTTGATAAGATTATCCGTCCGGCATATAAATCGCTGGCTCCGCACAGAGCATATGTTGAGATGGAAGACAGGTAAATAAAAAAGTAGGAAGGAAGAGAAACGATGGAAAAGACAGAATTTTACTATCCTTCCGGTGATGGACATACAGAGATCCACGCAATTGAGTGGAGCGGAGAGGGACAGATTAAAGCTGTCCTTCAAGTCTGTCATGGAATGGTAGAATATATTGAACGGTACGAAGCATTTGCCTCTTATCTTACTGACAGAGGATTCGTAGTAGTTGGTCACGATCATCTGGGACATGGAAAATCGGTGGCAGATGAGGAAGATTATGGATATTTCCCAAAAGAGAGCGGCAACGAATATATAGTGGGAGATATCCATACCCTTCGCAGAAAAACGGAGAAGAAATATCCGGGGATTCCATATTTTATGCTGGGACATAGTATGGGTTCTTTTTTGCTGAGACAATATCTGCTATCCTATGCGGAAGGGCTGTCAGGCGCAGTCATTATGGGAACAGGATATCAGCCATTACCGATACTGATGCTCGGCAGAGGAGTTTGCAAGTGCATTGCCGGAATCAGGGGGTGGCGTTACCGAAGTAAGTTTGTAAATTCGATGGCATTCGGAGGATATAACAAGAAGTTTCACCCTACAAGGACTGAGATGGACTGGTTGACAAAGGATGAAAAAATGGTAGATGCTTATTTAAAAAATCCGATGTGTACCTTTATTTTTACTGTGAGCGCTTACTATCAGATGTTCGGAGGAATGAAACAGTTACAGAAAAAAGGAGCCATTGAAAAAATACCAAAAGATCTTCCGATATTTTTTGTAGCTGGAAAGGAGGATCCTGTGGGAAACTTTGGGGATGGTGTGGAAAAAGTCTTTCAAAAATACAAAGACTGTGGATGTAAAGATGTGCAGATCAAGTTATATGAAAATGACAGGCATGAAATTCTGAATGAAACGGACCGGGAAACGGTATATACAGATTTGTATTCTTGGATGGAAAGCCGTTTCTGCCATTGTGAAGATAAATAAAAGCTTCACCGAAACAGAAGCTTTGCGATAGAAAAAGAGCCCATATACTTCTGTATGACAGTAAAAAGTATGACTGTCATTTGATGAGAGGATATAGGGCTCTTTTCTTGATAAAAAATATGTCGATAAGTGTTTAGATATTGAGTGTTGTCTTACACAAAGCTTGTTTCCAGTCTTTGTAAAAGCTGTCGATGGAAGAATATCTCTTCAATTTTTCAGGCGAGACAGCTTTGCATGCGACATCGTAGCATGCTCTGTTAAGTTCCCATTGTTCAAAGGAGCAAGGAGAAAAGGCATTTTGTTCATAGCGAGTACGAATTTCTTCTTCCGTGTAATGACCAAAAAAGCTGTCAAAAAGAAGAGCACCAAGTGTATAAACATTTGTAATTTCATCAATGGCAGCGCCGTAACAATATTCTTCCGGTGCTTTTAAACGCTTTGTTCCCCAGTAGTCTTCGCCCATGTCGTTTATGGACGGCTTTTTTCGGAATAAGTCGATATCACAGATTGTTATTCTGTCTGTCTGAAAATCATACATTATGCTTCCTGCATAAAAATCAACCGCAACATATCCGCTTTCAGAAACAGTATTCAAAAAGGAAAACAGAACTTCCGCGGCAGCGATTCTTTTCTTTAAAGGTAATTGCCGAAAACGCTTTGCAGGAGGGATCAGCTGAGGATTGTTGTCATATTTCTCAAAATTCCAATGATCAAAGAGACAGTCACCGGATGTCCATTTAAATACAGAAATATATAAATCGTCCAGAGAACCGTGATCTATAAGTTCGATCAAATGTGGGTGTGTAATCGTTTCGTAAACAGACATCGCAGATTTGAGAGACGCAATGGCCTCTTCCTTTGTACGGATAGATTCAGCAGTGGCAATTCCGGCAACTTTTATGAAAAATTTTCTGAACCTCGCGCGACACCGAAACTGATATTTCCGGAATCATTCTGGTCAAAGACAGCAAAAACATTTCCGATTGCTTGCAGCCATGAGAAATCATGGATTTCTTTTAGGTGAAATTTAATTGTATCTAATGTAACAGTAATCATATAGCCTCCTGATTCCGGGAGGTAACTATCGATCAGACCTCCCTGATTGTTTATGGTTTCTATTTTTGTTTTTACATGTTATTGTCATAAAAATCATCTCCTTTATCATGCAAATATCTATATGAACACAAGACGGGCTTGTGGAACATGAGTTGCTTTTGTCAGGAGAAAGTATAGCAAACAGAAGGTGGATTTTCCAGCAGATTTTTTAAAAAGACTGCTCTTTGTGTTTTGAAAAATGCCGGAAATCAGAAGGAGTACAGTGCTTATAGTATTTAAATTGTCTGATGAAGTAACTCATATTTTCATAGCCAGTATTGAGGGCGATTTCTGTGATTGGAGCATTGCTTTTCAGAAGAAGGGAAGCAGCTTGATTGATACGGTATTCATTCAGGTATGTAAAAGGAGATTTGCCAATCTTCTTTTTAAAAAATTTACAGAAATAATTTTTGTTCATATGTGCGCAGCTAGACAGCTCTTCTAGATGAATTTTCCTCATATAGTTTGTTTCTATATAAGTAAATACTTCTTTTAGAGGATCGAAATTAGAAGTTCTTTTGAACAAGGTTTCTTCAGAAACTGTGAGAAATGCATTGTGTAAAAACAGAGTTTCCAATATTTGCAGCAGAAGAATTTTGATGGAAAGTGGAGTCGTGGGAGATGGAGAATCGTACAGTAAGGCAGCAGATTCTATGAGAGAGCAGAGCTTTTCGGTACATTCTTTGGGCAGAGTTTCCCCATAGGGAAATTGTAATTTTTGAGACAGAAGGGGTAGGATCAACTCATCCTGACAGATGTCGTACTGGGTAAAGCTCAGTAGAGACATGGGAAACAAGAGTGCATAGTGATGGGATACTTTGCATGTGTCCGAAAATTCCATGTACGATTCCGGGATTGATAAAATAAACATGCCCTTCTGTCAATGCGTAAGAAGAATTTTCTGTACGAAGTGTCAGAGAACCTTTGGTAATATAGAGGAATTCTAATTCGTCGTGCCAGTGATAAGGGGCAAAGTAGGAACCGGTAAGATCTGCTTGAGAGAATGATTCAAACGGAAAATAAGGGGTTCCGTGTGGTTTTTCCTGAAGAGTTTGTTTGTTCATGAAAGAGGACCTCCTAGTTTGTTAAGTGATAAAAAGTGAATATAGCATAAATATAGAATAACATATTGCAAGAAAATACGAAACAAAGTGTTTATACTATCATTAACAATTAAAATTGGAGGAAGAAAAAATGTGGTGGAAAAATAGTGTAGTATATCAGATTTATCCAAGAAGTTTTGCAGACAGTAATGGAGACGGAATTGGGGATCTAAATGGGATTACGGCACATCTTGATTATTTGCAGAAACTTGGAGTAGATGTCGTATGGCTTTCACCGGTCTATCAGTCACCGAATGATGACAATGGGTATGATATTTCGGATTATCAGAACATTATGCAGGAATTTGGTACTATGGAAGAGTTTGACCGGATGCTTGCAGAAATGCACAAAAGAGGAATACGGCTTGTGATGGACTTAGTTGTGAATCATACTTCGGATGAACATGCATGGTTTATCGAAAGTAAAAAGTCAAAAGAAAATCCATATAGAGACTTTTATATATGGCGAGAGGGAAAGGACGGAAAAGAACCGAACAACTGGGGGGCGTGTTTCGGAGGCTCTACATGGGAGTACGACAGAGAAACAGATATGTACTATCTTCATTGTTTTTCAAAGAAACAGCCGGATCTCAACTGGGAAAATAAAGCCGTACGGAACAATATATACGAGATGATGTGCTGGTGGTGTGAGAAAGGAATCGATGGATTCCGTATGGATGTGATCAGTATGATTTCCAAGGAGCAAAGTTATCCGGATGGGGAAATTCACGGTGGTAGTAGCTACGCAGATTTCGGACCATTTGTCTGCAATGGACCGAGAGTACATGAGTATCTTCAGGAGATGAATAGGGAAGTTCTCTCAAAATACAATCTGCTGACCGTTGGGGAAACAGCGGGAGTGACAATCGAAGAGGCAAAGAAATATGCAAATCTGGATGGAACAGAGCTTGGAATGGTATTTCAGTTTGAACATGTAGATTTAACTGTCGGAGAATTTGGAAAGTGGACGGATGAGAGATTCTGTTTGAAAGATTTGAGGGAAGTTCTGAACAAATGGCAGACAGAATTAGAAGGAAAAGCATGGAACAGCCTTTACTGGAGTAATCATGATCAGCCAAGAGCAGTTTCCCGCTTTGGAAATGACGGACCGATGTATCGAAAACTTTCGGCAAAAATGCTTGCGACTTGTCTTCATATGATGAAAGGAACTCCATATATTTATCAAGGGGAAGAAATTGGAATGACCAATGCATATTTTGAGAAAATAGAAGAATACCGGGATATCGAGAGTATTCATGCCTTTGAAGATGCAATGGAGAGAAATATCATGGCAGAAGAGGATATGATCAGTGCATTGAAAGTAATCAGTCGTGACAATGCAAGAACACCAATGCAATGGAATCGAAGCAGACATGCGGGATTTACGACAGGGACTCCTTGGATTGGCATCAATCAGAATTATCTTCAGATTAATGCAGAAGATGCACTTCAGGATGCAGACAGTATTTTCTACTACTATCAGAAACTAATTGCACTCAGAAAACAGTATAATATTGTCGTTGATGGTATCTTTTATGGACTGTTAGAAGATGATGACAAGATTTACGCATACGAGCGGATTTTGGGGAATCAGAAACTTGTGGTAGGATGTAATTTTACAGACAAAAAAGTGGATTGTACACTTTTTGACAATGCGGAAGAAGGAGAGGAACTGATTTCCAATTACAAACATCATAAAAAAGGTATTTTGAAGCCGTATGAGGCGAGGGTAATCTTATTTTCATAAAGGCAGGAACATGAAGATGTGGAAATGATGACAAAAATGATAATGATTCTAAAGATGGGAAAGTACAGCTTCGTTTTGCAACATGGGATGTTGCAGAAGATATGGATCGTCAGCAGAAATTGGTAGATGAGTTTAACAAAGCACATGAAAATATCGAAGTGACATTAGAGGCATATGGAAGTAATTACGATACAAAAATCAGCGCAGGGATGGTTCCGGCGATGCCCCGGATATTATGTATATGTGGAATTATCCTGCATATGCGGATGGTCTGGAACCGCTTGAGTCTTACATAGAAAAAGAAGGTGGGGCTGAGTTTAAGGAAAAATTCAGCGATACGTTGTGGAACTATAATTCTCTTGAAGAAGAAATTTATGGAGTGCCGGTTGGATTTACTTCTCATGTATTGTATTACAATAAAGATTTATTTACAGAGGCGGGGTTGGAAGAGCCGACGAATGAATGGACATGGCCTGATTTGCAGGATGCTGCAAAAACAATCACAGAAAAAACAGATGCAAAGGGATTTGCATTTCAGATGAAACCTGACCCGTATGACTTTGAGATGTATTTGTGGAGCAATGGAACAGATGAGTTCCGTTCTGGAAATGCAGCAATGTTTGTAAGTGCTTCCTGGGCGATAGAGGCATTAAATGAAGATGGAATGAATTATGGTGTTGTTAATATTCCATCTTTTGATGGAAAAAAATCTGTCAGTATTTTAAATTCTTCAGGAGTGTCTATCTCGAAAGGCAGCAAACATAAAGAGGAAGCATGGGAATTTATTAAATTTTACAGTGAAAAAGAATATGCAAAAGGTTATGGAGAAATGAACACACCAGGATTAGAAGCATTCCTTACAATGTTAGATCAAAGCGATGGCTATCGACCGACAAGTTTCCAGATTGACAACTGGTCAGAAGTATCTGAAAATTTATCATTGGCATTTGAAGAAATCTTTAATCCAAGTTCTATGAGAGATGTATCGGAAGTGCTGGGAGAAGTGGCGCAGCAATAGAATGACAGTGAGTACAGCAAAAACCCGTCAGCTGTGGAAGCTGACGGGTTCTGCCGTTTTATAGTTATTAAAGGAATGAGAGTTAAAGTACTACACCCCGGAATCCCCGGGGTGCAGTTACTTTATGAGGGGGGAGATAGTGAGTGTTAATCAACTATCTAAACGTAGTATAACGAATAAATGTGTCTAAAATATGTGTAATTTCTAAAAGAAAACAAAAAAATATTAAGTAAGTCTTAAGGCGGATGATATTTTAAATAATGGCTTAAAATAGCGATTGAACCACATAGAACAACCACCCTCAATACCCCTTGTGGGCGGTTGTTCCTTTTAATGTGGACTTTAGTCTGTTTCGCCCATTGGAGTTTTTCGTTGATCCGAAAAATGGAGATGGGCGAAACAATAATCCACCCGCTATGCGGGTGCGCGTCGATTGTTATACAAAAAAATTACCTTTCC
>ENA-OQAA01000629-OQAA01000629.1-human-gut-metagenome-genome-assembly--contig:-NODE-629-length-22852-cov-1.618218_pt1 | contig 22852 bp, 24 predicted proteins | sample MGYA00242489_ERZ504515 | MGnify/ENA primary metagenome ERZ504515 (study PRJEB26092, sample SAMD00036237) | human gut metagenome | host: Homo sapiens | study: EMG produced TPA metagenomics assembly of... | reverse complement strand
CGGGTATTGATCGGCTCGGAGTAGCACCTGCACCCCAATCACCAACTACTTCCCAACCTCACCATTCCCAACTCTCTGGAATCTCAAACGGCACCTCATCCGCAATGCACACTGGCTCGTTCTTACCGACTTTCTCATAAGGCAAGTTATCGGCAGCAGTAACATCCCAAATAATAAAATAAAAAATTCATATGTGGAGCACATTGGAGTGGGAGCCATTGTACCTGTTCCTATTAACCATGCACCGTCACATTTCCAATACCAGAATCATTTGGTTTGGCGAGGACTCCACGGTCTGCGCCAGGCGGATGTCCTAGTATGCGCACATAGAACGATAAAAAGAAGAATAGTCAAGGAAGCCGCTGTTTGCAGCGGCTTCTTTTGCGTGGCAGCCATTAAAAAGGAGCATCTGTGCATAAGCGATTCGTTTTCTTAAAAGGTAGTCAATTACAGTTGTTCCGGTTGCCTTTTTGAAACTTTATTTAAATTGATTGCTTGCTGATAAAAAAAATTGATCTGAAAATTTCATCAAGTGTCACTGGGTCCTTCAAATGCTGAATTTAAATAAAAAAGAATGGAACTAAGCTGCGTCTGTGGAGTGTCAGACTGTTTTGAAAAAGCATTGCACGAATCACTCATATCTGCAATCTGCATCAGCAGCGCTTCTACGCAGATTGGAAGCATCTGTGCCTGAAATTCATTGCTTTTACGAGAACAGGATTCAAGACTTTCCAGATAGGACAGCAGATGAAATTGTTTAGTATGTTTAAAATAAATAGGCTGTCCGGCATTTTCACCTGTTTGAGGAAATGCGCGCAATAAAAAATCACGCCGTTCTGGCAGTAGCAGATCTGGGTGAAAATGAAGGGAATAGCGCCTATATGGGGCAGTGCTGTTAACACGCACACCGTGAAATGCGTGCGGTGAGAGTAACAGCACACTTCCAGGTGTCGGCTGATAGTTTACACCTTCTACAAGATAGTCGGCGTCACCAGAAAGAAAATAAAAAACCTCATAAAAATTGTGGCAGTGAAGCGCATAATCTGTCATCACATATGTGCTTTCCGAATAGCCAAATGAAACAAGATCTGTATTGATATGTGCTGTTGAATCCATATGATCAGAACCTTTCTTTACTTTTTTGTGCTCTGCAAAACAGGATACCATATAATCGCTATATATGCAATGTTTTGTTTCTTTTTTGCAATGGATTTTTTGGATTAAAAGAAGTATAGTAGACATAGAAGCCTAGAAAAAACGAAAACAAACTTGATAAAAACCAACAAAAAATAAAAATAAAAAGGAGATTTATTATGAAAACAGGTGCACAGCTTTATACGATCAAATCGTATACTCAGAATGCAAAGGATTTTGCATACTCTATGAAAAAAATTGCAGAAATGGGCTATAAAACTGTCCAGATTTCCGCAGTAGGAAAGGATCTTAAGCCAGAGCAGATTAGAGAAATTTGCGATGCAAATGGTCTTGAGATTGCATTGACACACAGTGATCCTAATCGAATCCTCTATGATACTGAAGCACTTATTAAGGAGCATGATATCATGGGATGCCGCTATATTGGACTTGGAATGATGCCGGAGCGCTATCGCACAAAGGAGTGGCTGAGCCATTTCATGGATGATTTTAAGGAGCCGGCAAAAAAGATTGCTGCATCAGGAAAGCTTTTGATGTACCACAATCACAATACTGAGTTTGAGGCATTTGAGGCAGAAAATTTGCCAAATGCAAATTCGAAAAAACGCATGATTGAGTATCTGATGGAAGGATTTGCACCAGATGAGATGGGAATTACTCTTGACACCTATTGGGTAGCGGCAGCAGGAGCTGATGTATGCGAGTGGATTCGTCTGTTAAAGGATCGTATTCCGTGCGTTCATTTAAAAGATATGCAGATTAAGGGTTGGAACCAGATCATGGCACCAGTTATGGAGGGTAATTTAAACTTCCCAGCAATCTTTAAGGAACTTGAGAACAGCTGCTGTGAATATATGTTGGTAGAGCAGGATGTCTGCACACAGGGAACTCCGTTTGAATGTTTGAAGACAAGTTATGATAATCTTGCAAAGGCTGGATATCGTTAACAAATCAAGCAAGTAGCGAAGTGGATTGCGAATATCCGCTTGATTCTTTTATGATAGTGAATATAAGAAGGAGAAAAAAGATAGATGGAACAGGTAAGACTTGGAATTATTGGTGTTGGTAACATGGGAAGTGGCCACACCGCCAATATCATGGCAGGAAAAGTGCCGGAAGTGCGTATTACAGCAGCGGCAGATCTTCGTGAGAGCAGAAGAGAGTGGGCAAAGGAAAATATGCCAGAGGGCACAGCAATTTTCGAGGATGGCGACAGCTTAATCAAATCAGGTACATGTGATGCTGTGTTGATCGCAGTACCGCATTATGATCATCCGCGTCTGACAATTCTTGCACTTGAAAATGGACTTCATGTTATGTGTGAGAAGCCGGCAGGTGTTTATACAAAGCAGGTAAGAGAAATGAACGAGGCCGCAGAGAAGAGCGACCGCGTATTTGGTATGATGTTCAATCAGAGAACAAATTGTATCTATAAAAAGATGCATGACATGGTACAGAGCGGTGATTACGGAAAATTAAAGCGTGTGAATTGGATCATCACAGACTGGTACCGCACACAGGCATATTATAATTCAGGCGGCTGGAGAGCAACATGGGACGGCGAAGGCGGCGGCGTTTTTATTAAATCAGTGTCCGCACAATCTGGATTTGCTGCAGTGGATCTGCGGAATGCCGTCAAAGGTACGTGCATTCTGTCATAACGGAAAGTGGCATGATATCGAGGTTGAGGATGATGTAACTGCATATTTGGAGTTCCCAAATGGCGCAACTGGTGTATTTGTTACGACAACAGCTGATGCACCTGGAACAAATCGTCTTGAGGTAACACTCGAAAAAGGAAAGCTTGTTGCAGAAAAAGATGAGCTTAAGTTCTATGAGCTTGAAATTAATGAGAGAGAGTATTGCTATCAGGCAACAGAAGGATTTGCAAAGCCACCGTGTCATGAGACAACATTAGAGCTTGACGGAAAGAATCCTCAGCATATTGGCGTATTAAATGCGTTTGCTGCTGCTATTCTTCGCGGTGAGCCATTAGTGGCAGATGGCGTTGAGGGTATTCATGGACTTGAGCTGTCTAATGCAATGCATTTGTCTTCATGGCTTGAAAAGCCGGTTAGTCTGCCAATTGACGGGGATCTCTTCCTTGAAAAATTGAATGAGCATCGTGCAAATTCTAAGAAAAAGGAAAATGTACAGGATATTACTTTTGATACAACAGGAAGTTACGGAAGCAAGACTAAGGAATAAGTAGGAGGTGCTTCTATGAAACGTGCAGTGATTGTTGGCTGCGGCAATATCGCCGCAGTCCATGCTGCCGTACTGACTGCTCAAAAAGATACAGAGCTTGTCGGTGTGGCAGATATTCATTTTGAGAAAGCCCAGGATTATGCTGAAAGATTTCATACAAAGCCATATGCCTCACTAGAGGAAATGATTGAAAAAGAGCAGCCTGATGTGCTTCATGTTTGTACGCCGCATTATCTTCATGTACCGATGACACAGTATGCACTAGAGCGCGGCATAAATGTGTTTATGGAAAAACCACCGGCAATCACATTGGCGCAGCTGGATCAGTTAAAGCAGGCAGTTTATGCGTCAAAGGCAAAGCTGATTATGCTATCAGAATCGCTACAATCCAAGCTATCGCGCAGCAAAAGAATTTATTGCATCAGGTGCGGCAGGAAAGGTGTTAGGCGCACGCGGACTTGTCACTTGGAATCGTCCGGCACCATATTATACGCAGAGTGAGTGGAGAGGAAAGCTTGCAACAGAGGGCGGAGGTGTATTGATTAATCAGGCTGTACATACATTAGATCTTCTTTCTGATTTATTAGGAAAGCCAGATTGGATTGATGCTTCACTTTCAAATCATCATTTAAAAGGGCTTATCGAGGTTGAAGATACGCTGGAGGCATATATTAGATTTGGTGAAAAAGTTGCATGTTTTTATGCAACGAATGCATATTGTGCAGATGTTCCGCCGTTAATTGAGATTTCCTGCGAGAAGGTAACAGTTCGCATTGAGGATTTGGATGTTTCTTATCGTTATCCGGATGGAACAATTACAAAGCCAGGCGTGGAGCGCCCTGTTCCAATTGGAAAAAGTTACTGGGGAAGCGGTCATACAGCATGTATTGGTGATTTTTATAAGGCATTGGAAAATAATACCGACTTTGCTTTGGAGCTTCCAGTGTTAGAAAATAGTATTCGTCTGATGCTTGGTGCATATGAGTCAGCGCGTGAGCATCATGTTGTGGAATTTTCGTAACTATTCAGAGTTATGTAAAATTACTTGCTGTGAATGTAGTTTTGAATAGTTAAGTTTTGTGACTAAGAAGGAGAAAACATGAAAAAATACTTTCAAACTGTCCGATCAGCTGCTTTGCTGATGAGATTAGTGTATCACTTGACCGACAGATTCAGGTATTAAATGAGCTTGGAATCAAGTTTGTGGAATTTCGAAGTGCAGATGGCACTGGCGTTGCAGATTTTACCGATGAGCAGGCAAAAGAGGCAAAGAAGCGTCTTGACGCAGCTGGCATTCGCGTATCAGAGTCGGTTCTCCGATTGGAAAAATCGGTATCAATGATGACTTTGAAGAGCATATGAAAAAGCTTGGTAGAATCGAGCGCATTGCTGATATTTTTGAGACACCGTATATTCGCATGTTTAGTTTTTATATGCCAGAGCATTTAGATCCAAAGGATTCACGCGATGAGGTAATGCGTCGTATGGAATGCATGGTAAAAGAGGCACAGAAAAATCATCTGGTACTGCTTCACGAAAATGAAAAAGGCATCTATGGTGACAATGCAGCTAGATGTTTGGATTTAATGAAAGAATTTTACGGAGATCACTTTAAGGCAACCTTTGATTTTTGCAAATTTTATTCAGTGCGGACAAAATACATTAGAGGCATACGAAAATGTTAAAACCATACATTGAATATGTTCATGTAAAAGATGCTCGTTTGTCTGATGGTGAGGTTGTTCCGGCAGGAACTGGAGATGGACAGCTTCTAGATATCTTTGAAAAGTTGGATGCATCCGGTTACAAGGGATATTTGAGTCTGGAACCGCATTTGGCAAACTTTACAGGACTCGCAAATCTGGAAAAAGATGCGGCAGTTCGTGCAGAAAATGATACTGAGAAAGCGTTCTGTGTTGCATACCGAGCATTGGAAGGGCTACTTGGAAGAAAATAAATGATATTGGTAAGCTTCAAAATCCTATCGTGCAAGCACGAACGATTTTGGAGCTTTTAACTATAGTATGAATGGAGATTGGATCATGGATTTAATTGGAAAAAAAGTATGGTTTCTTGGAGACAGCATTACAGAGGGTGTGGGTACCTCATGTGCAGAGGCTCGCTTTAGTGAGGTATTAAAGAAAAACGCCAATTTGGGAGAAATTAGAAATTATGGAATTTCAGCGACTCGTATTGCGAGACAGCAAGGACTAGGCGAGAATGCAGATTTTGTTGATCTGAACTCATTTTGTGAACGCTTTGATCAGATGGAAGACGGCGCAGATGCAATCGTCGTGTTTGGCGGTACCAATGACTACGGACACGGAAATGCCCCGTTTGGTTCGTTTGAAGATCGAACAATGGATACCTATTGTGGAGCTCTGCACTACTTGATGAGTGGATTAATCACCAAGTATCCGACATCTACCATTGTATTTTTGACACCGATTCACAGAGAAAACGAAAATGTGCCAAATGAATCAAATCACCTGCCATTGAAAGCATATGTAGATAAGGTCAAGGAAACAGCCGAGTATTACTCAATTCCGGTACTGGATTTGTATGCAACTGGTGGCATTTATCCAGATTGCCCAGCTCAAAAAGAAGCGTTATGTCCGGATGGCTTCATCCAAATGATGCAGGAAATGTAGTGATTGCGAAGAGATTGCAGGCATTTTTGGAGAGATTCTAAGGATTTTCGGGAGCCACCCGGGACAGGGGAAGTGGCACGAAAGTGCCGCTCTCATCCTGTCTCAATAACTTTTTGCCATTCATATCATAGAAGAATATTATTTACAGATTTTTTCTCATAGTCTCGAGAATGCCAAGACACTGCTAAGCTGATGGACATGCTATATGAATTAAGAAAAATCCGAATGAGATAGTGGATATTGTTAATTTTGTATGCTGCGGAGAGAATAAGGTGATTTATTTACTGCTGGGAAATGATGGAGCTTCATTGATATGCGTTTCAGTTTAAGTGTAGCTTTGCTAGTTGGGAGCCACCCGGGACAGGGAATTTACCCCGTCCCCAGTAGTTCTCTTTTTTTTACTGGCCATCAGTAAACAAAACTGTAAACAGTCCTTTTCCTTGAATGGTGGTCTGGCAAATTTGTCCTTTTAATCGAATCGCAATCTGCTTTGGTGCATCTGTATAACTTACAATCGAAACTCCAATGCTGCCATCTGGATTTTGAGCAGCTGCGGCATCAATGTCTCTGCTATAGACACTACTTCCAAGGCGGACGGCTCCTGGTTGGATGACCGAAGCAAATTCGCGGATGACTTGATAGCCTGCTAGTTCCTCAAAGCTGCCATCAGATTTTGCAACAAGAGGTGCACCAAAGCCTCCTGGCACATGGCGTGGACCACCTTCTGTGTCAACAATTGCGTTCCATTCGATCCAACGATTCATTCCATGAGTGACCTCGTTTGTCAAATCATTGGCATAGCGCATCGTGTCAGATTCGTTATCGGTGCCTGGCTTGTGCAGAGGGCAACCTTCTGAACGCATTAGAATTTTATCAGGATAGTGTTCATGAAGCATCGTCAGCGCATCATAATGATCCCCTGCATACCAGTGATAGCAAAACCCTCAATCATATCAGCAACACCGCCAGCATCATCTCATCTACATATTCAAGAACACGCTCCTTATTGTGATCCCACACATAGATTCCGATTTCTTTTTCTAGACCAGCTTTTTGCATAGCTGGATACAGATAATCTCGTAAAAAGATCATTTCCTCATGTGCACTCCAAACACAGCTGTCCCAAGGGGTGGCTGCATTGGATTCGTTTTGAATCGTCATCATTCCAACTGGAATGCCTGCTTTTTTATAGGCTTGCAGATAAAGAACAAGATAATTGGCCCAGTCTTTGTAGTATTCTTTTTTCAATCGACCACCACGGCAGCGACCGGCTGCATCTGATTTTGATGCAGAATCGCCTCCGTATACTTTGGCTTCATTTCCTTTTTCTTCTGGAGCCGTTTTCCATTGGGCTGGCGGTGACCATGGGCTTACTAAAACAGTGACTTTTTTGTTCGCCATTTTGATTGCCTCAAGGACAATTGGAATTGTAAAGCGAAGATCGCGCGCAATCGAAAAGGTCTTAAATTCTGGGTCAGCAATTGGGTCAGAAACTGCCTGATATTCTTCCAGAGAATAATCGCAGCTATCCAAATGCATTCGAATAAAGGAAGAATCAATTCCGTTTGGTCCAAACCAACAGCCCAGCGCTTTTTTTCTAGTTTCATCATCCATCTGTGATAAAAGAAAACAAGCGCTTTCTGTCAGTGCGCAGCCATAGCCTTCAATTGTTTGATGGGTGTAGTCTGAATAAATATTGATTAATCCAGTCTCAATATGATGCGCAAGTTCAGATTCGTTTTGAACCAATAAAGATTGTTTTTCAATTGGTTCGCCCTGCTTCCACGAAGAAGGGACAATCCTCATAATAGCATTCAAGTGAGTACCTCCTGTAATGTTTTTAGAATTGCGAAAGTTGCATAGCAACGGAGCAATTCGTGGGTATCAGTTAGAAAAATGATTAAAATGAAACAACACTATCCCCTTTTGCAACTTTTATGTTGCTTTCATCCTCGGTGTCGATTGCAATCTCAGTTTCCATACTGGTCTGAACGTGAGCAGTGCGTGTGGAAAGATCAAAGAAACCGTCGAATTTTAACAGACTGCCAACTGCAAATTCATCACCGATGCGAAGCCTGCTTCCATTGATCATACCGGCAGCGAGCAATTTTTCGTCTTTGTTTCTTTTTTGGTAGACGATAAAGGCATCGGTTCGAAGTGAACCGATAGTTTGCCAAGAATTTTTGTGCATGAAACTTCCGTCTGCTCGTGTGTTGACAAGGATGCGCTCGGTTGTGCATCGGCAGATGGAATCAGAAGTTCAATTGCATCGTCAAGTTCATGGGAGGTTGGGGCAAAAGAGTCCTCATTTTTTACTCCTGCTGGTGTGAGTGGCCTCCGAATTGCTTCGATGAGTTTAGCTCGTTTGCCATACATCTTCGAGGTCAGAGAAAGAAACTGTCCGACAGGAAGGGAACCAAACTGGCGATTTACGCGGTCTGGATCTCGCATGCCGCGCTGACTAAGCATTTCACCGTCGCGAAGACCCTCTCCAATAGAGACAGACTGATCCTTTGGATAGAGCGGATAAAGTCGTGTCTCAAGTTCTTGATTTTGGATTGAAATAAATTCACTTTCTTTGATTTCCCCATCATAGTGCATGCGCCATTCAAGTGTGCCGGTTCATAGGTCTGCAAATCATCAATGAAAATCGTATACTCTTTGAGCAAGAGTACATGTCGATAGAATCGGATGAAATGAGCGACATTTGGGCCAGTGCAGTCAGCTAGAATATAAGAAAAATCAGCTTCAGGTACACTTAAATAAGCTGGAAAGCTTCCAGAAAATTTAGTTCCGCTCTCGATCATATCAGCATCAGGACCTTGCCCATTCAACAGGACAATATTGTGAGCCTGTGGTGTTGTGTAGTAGCCTCGATACTCAGCTCTTCCATAATTGCAAGTGCCACTATCGATTGCAATTTCCATATTTTTATCAGATAGAATAAAACTTCCGGCATCGAGATGATTGTGATTCCAACTCTCACCAGTTTGATTGCAAAGAAGCGATCATTTGCCATAACCAGTTCGACACATCGCATAGCCAGTGTGAGGACAGATGCCAAGAAGTGGTGGATCTGGATAGCCGTGATCTTTCAGTGCAAGGGCGAGAGGGTAGAACAGAAAATCCTCGTACTCATTTGGACCATCCGACATCAAATCCTGTCGGTCAAACAACTTTTGCAGTCAAAGCGATAGCTAAATAATAAATGACATGCTGATGTTTGACAATGCGATCTGGTGTGTCACCGAAATTTGCTAGATTTAGCTTATCATTTGCCCAGTAGAAAAATCTCAGATAATCATCAATCTGTGGGCGTAAAAACTCATCTTCAAATAAACTGTCATCCCCAGTTTCATCGCGGTAAAAGGTCTCAAGAAGTGCATACATCGAAAATCCATAGGTCATATAGCCAAGAAACTCAATATAATCTTTCTTTTCACCAAAATTTGCCTTTTTATTTTGAAGGACATTTCCCGGATAGGTAAACCACTGGTGAATGCCATTTTTAAATTTTTTAAAATAGGAAACGCATTCGTCATCTTCATCTTTTAGAGCTAGGGCAGCAAAGCCTCCAGCGCAGACAATCACAAGCCACCAATATGGCCCATGCTGTCGAGTGCATGCCAGTGGTGTCTAGGGTCAAGCCATTCGCGCCATACAACACGAATGCCATTTTTCTTAATCCCCTCACGGTAAGTAGCCTTTTCTTTTTCATTACAAAATGAGGCAAGAATTGAGTAAATGATCGCAGTCTGTGCACAAAGGGAAGCAGTCCACAAATCTGCGTGGAAACGATTCTCATTTTTTCCCTGAGTAATCCAGTCGTGAGCAGTACAAATCGTGCCTAAAAGTTTTTTTTGCACAACGAATTCTTGAATCAGTAGAATCGAAAGCAGTGGTATTCGTATCTGTTCTGCATTCTTGGAAACAATCAGTCGGGTTATTAGACTCGACTGCAACTAAGTAGGATAATCGCATCGCAAGATATGCCAGATCATTAAAGGAAGAAGCATAGGAAGCATGCAGGTAAGAATCTTTGGAAAGCTGCTCTGCCTGAGCAGTTAAAAAAGCTGAAACGGCAGCCTCTGTCTTAGAAACGCAAGTATACCTGGCATCACCAATATAGATATCGAAGCTTTTTCGAAGCTTCTCATTGAAAGGGAGAGCGGCCAAAAGCCGCTCAAAGTAAGGAGTAAGGTTTAGCATAATTAAATCCTCCTCAAAAATTAGTATGTTACACGCAGCGTCTTAATTTCAAATGGACGCAAAGAAAGCGCAACCTTGTTTTCGCAAACTGGAATGTCTTCAAGTTTTTCCTCTAGCATGTTTGTTTCTTCCACTGATTTTACCGAATGTCCAAAGGAAATTTTTGCATGGGATGCGCAACCCTCTGCCTCGTAGATACGAAGAATGTAACAATTAGTAGCATCACCTTCGGCAGGCTTTATAGTCTCAATAATCACATTTGATTCACTTGAAGATACAAAGCTTTGCTGGTTTTGGGTGCGACCAGAGACAATACTTACCGGATCATTTATACAGTAAGCTGCACGAATAACCGTATCGGAACTGAAATCGCCGATATGTGGAAGCAGTGCATAGGTGCAGTCGTGGATTCCCTTGTCACCAGCAGCATCTGGACGACAACCACCTTTGTGCAGAGTCAGTGCCATACAGCCATCTTTGACGGAGATGCCATATTTGCAGTCATTTAACAGAGAGACGCCATAGCGTAGCTCGGATAGATCGGTAAATCTGTGATTGCATACCTCAAATTTTGCCTTTTCGATTGACGTATTTCTAGTAGTTGGGCGCTTTACGTGGCCAAACTGAATTTCCTGTCTTGCAAAATCAGAGAGAATGCTGGTTGGAAATGCTGTCTTTAACAGGCGATGGTCATCCTGCCAATCCATTCTGGTATCAAAGCGAATCATCGGATCATCTGCATAGAAGACGATGTCCTGAGTCAGAGAGGAGCGGGCAGTTAACTGATAACGGTTTCGAATGCGGTATTCGATTGGACCACAGGAAACAACCTGACTTTCTAACAAAGTAGCTGTGTCGCGAAGCTTGTATTCAATATCGGCATCAATGTCCCAGTTATCCCATGCAAGTGGAACATCCTCTGCAAGTAGGAAGGTGTTGAGTGCCTGTCCGTTTTCGCACAGCTCACGTTTTGTGCGCTTGTCAAATAGAGAAGACAGATACATTTTGTCATTAAATTGAACAGTATAAAATGGAGTATCTAACGTGTTTCCAGAGGCAGTAAATGGAGATTCTTTGCTGCAAGCGGCATTGATAGCGATAGGATCAATCACTGCGGCCGCATAGGAATCAACTGCGACACCCGGAAGGACACTGACAAGTTTGCCGTCAATTGCTTTGAAGCTTTGAGCGAGAATACCATGCGCTTTTGCAACAGATTCATCAAGATAAATGGCATCTTTGCGGGCAAATCCAATCGGGTTAATAACGGTCAATCCATTTTTGTCTGTATTGCATGCATCGCTTGCAAATAGATTCATTGCATTTGCTGTTGCCTGTTCGATTACAGTTGCAGTTTCTTTGTGGCTTCTCTCATGGACAGCATGAATACAGGTTCCAGGCAAGATATCATGGAACTGGTTGACCAAAAGCAGATTGATGATTGGGCGAAGAACGGCCGGATCAGAAGCTGTATTTGTGCATACAGCATGGCGCACAAGGGCAAACTCGGCATTGTGCAGTGAATTTTCTGCCTTTCTGTTATTTCTCTTTGTCACATGCTGATTGGTCAGTGTTCCACGATGAAGTTCTAGGTAAAGCTCTCCGCGGTAGACAGATGGGTCTGTCAGTTCGCCTTCAATTTCATGCATAAATCGCTGACAGAGGTGGTTTCTGCCTTTGGGCATCCTTCAATATCGGCGCAGCGTCTTGCCATCTCAATCATCTCAAATAGTGGACCACCGCCGCCATCGCCAAAGCCGTAGGAGAGAAGTCTCTTATTGGTGACGGTCTTTTCATGGATCGTGTCACCAGAATTGTGTCCATCCATCACGGCATCTGTCAGTGTTTGCGGATCTGGCCACAGATGGTTTCGATTAAAGAGAGAGAGCACCTGTGTGCCGTCGATGCCCTTCCATAAGAAGGTATCATATGGGAATGGATTCGTGTCATTCCAAGAAATCTTAGTTGTAAGGAAATAATCTACACGACAGCTTTTCATGATCTGCGGCAGAGCAGCGCTGTAGCCGAAGGTATCTGGCAGCCAGAAGCAGTCAGAAAGATAGCCAAATTCTTTTTGCGTGTAGAGCTGTCCCCAAACGAACTGTCGAACCATCCACTCGCCGCCAGGAATGTTGCAATCGCACTCAACCCATACAGCACCGTTTGGCTCATAGCGTCCGCTTGCAATTGCTTTTTTCATTCCTTCATAGAGGGAAGGATAGTGAACCTTCATCATGTAACTATGGTAAGAAGAACTTGGATGAAGCGATATTCTGGATATTCTTCCATCAACTTCAACTGGTTGGAGAAGGTGCGGGCACATTTTTGATGGTCTGATCAATTGGCCAGTGCCATGCGGTATCCATATGGGAATGGCCGACAAGCTTGGCAACAGGAGCGAGACTGGTATTTTTATATTGATAAAGCTTAGTCAGTTCCTTCTGCGCCTCTTTGATTGCAGCTAAGAATGTCTCTTTGTCGGTATCATCTGGCGAATAGTAGACAATCTCGTGAACGCGCATCAGTGTCTTTATAATCTCGGCACGGACAAAACTATTTGCATCCAATACCTCAGTCATCTGATCAAAGGTTTTTAAATCAAAATAGAATTGGTTGATCACCGGATTTTTGACGCATACTTCAATGCTATTATAATGATGTAAAAATCAGGCATCGGGTTTGTGACCATCGGCTGACTGCCTGGTGTATAGTGCCATGCATATGCCTCTAAATCAAAATGATAGTGCGTGTTTGCGGCAGTGCCATTGTGATTAAGTCGCAGTAGTGATAGCCGTGAGCAGCCCCGTTTTGTGGGATTGTAAAGATGCCAGACGGAACCCATCGATAAAAGACATACTTTCTTGTCCGCCAACATCAGCTTTTAAAAATAGTGGAATATTTGCGTACTCTTCTGGAACTGTATACTCGGTCTGAAACCAGCAATATTTCCACTCACCTCCCCAGACAGCCCCCTTTTTGGCTGGAATATAAGCAGCATCTACAGGGGCGGAATCTAGATTTTGTTCGGTCTCATACATTTGTGCATCTAGAGAAGTGATTGGCTCAAAGAGCATTGGCTCTAGCGTGGTTTCGAAACGCTTTAGCTTTCCTAGAACACGGTCAATTTGGCGATTTGTTAACATAAAAAACCTCCTCAGTTAAAAAATATATGTAAAACAGGAAACCCTGTTTCTTTCTATGTTCAGCCGGCCTGTAGTGTATTGCCTATCTTAGAACTTATTTTTTAGACAATAGATGAATTTGGATGAATCGGTGCAGGGCCGGTTGTATTTCCTTCAATCAGACGAACAGGAACGGTGACAGTCTGTGCCTGTGTGATCGGAGCGCCCACTCCGTTGTAGAGAAGTTTGGCCACATCTTTGCCGATGGCTGCCTGATCCTGTGCAATCGTCGTGATGGAGAAGGATGGGTTGTTATTGGACAGGGCCGATGCCCACTCGCTGTTATCAAATCCACATACATTTAAGGTCTGTGGAACTGAAATGCCCACATCAAGACAGCAAAGCAAAATATCATGGGCAAAAGAGTCGTGTTCGGCAAGAACAGCTGTCACACCTTCATTTACAAGTTCCTTTAATATACTGCGCAAGCTGTTTGGATCTGACAGCGGAGCAAGACGCTTCTCATATTTAATATCAGTGCGAATCCATTCCTTATGAATCGGAATCTTGTGGGCGCTTAGTGCGAGCATGTAGCCGGAGAGTCGTTCTCCGATTGTGAGTCGGTCAGACGGTGAGATACCAGACAGGTAGGCAATATTTGTATGTCTAAGCGCAATTAAGTGCTCCGTCAGCATTCGACTTCCTGAGAGATTATCGCTTAATACACTTGGAATGCAAGGCTGGTGCTCGGCACATCCATTACAACAACAGAGCGGCCACTGAATAAAAATTGGTTCAACAGCTCTAAATGCACATGGCTGGTGCGCGGATAGTAGGCGACTCCGGCTACATTCATTGACAGAAGTTTTTCTAGGATGCTTCGTCCGGTCTTATCTTCGCGCTCATCCGCAATATAAATAGAAGAATAGCATCCCTTTGATAATAAATAATCGCTTGCAGCTTGGAATGCATCGGTCAGACCAGTTTTGGATACATGAAATGGAAAGACAAATGCGAAGAGTTTTCCAGCAGGTGAGCTGGACGTCTCTGGCAGAGCAGGTGCAAGTTCTTCCGGATGGCAGACAAAGCTTCCGACACCGCGCTTTCGATAGAGAATGCCGCGGTTTTCAAGCTCGGTCATTGCACGGCGCACGGTGATTCGGCTAAAGCCGTATTGTTCAATCAGAGAATTCTCTGTGCAGATCGGCTGATCATAGGAGAAAGAACCAGCTGCGATCTGAGCGAGAATATCATCTATAATAATCTGATAAAAAGGGGTTTTCTTTTTTTGCTGTAGTTTCCATATAATAAAGTCCTTTCTTGTGTGCTTTTTCTATATGACTACTATATAACAAATAAGGGGGAGTCGCAACCAGGTAGGTGTTGAGATCCAGTAAGTTATGGAGTAATTCGTAGATATTACTACATTAATATTATATAAGGTAATCTTACGTGGAAGTGAATAGCCAGTTCACGGGCTTGTTACACTTGGCAGGTGGCTGAGACGATTGTGCTTTACGAGGCGATTCCCGTGTGGAGCGGGCTTTCAAAATACATTATATATAAAAGTAATGTAGAAGGCGCCGCGGGAACAAGGGTCGCCGACAAAGCCATCGTTCGAAGCCCTGCGTTAAATAGAAGGCCCGTGAACCCGGGGTGCCATAACACCAATCCCTTAAGATAAGTTTATTATAATAAATAGAGAATAAAAAGGCAATACCTCTCAAAAAAATAATACAAGGTGCAAAAATATTATAATAAACAGCGCAAAATATTATAAGAAAAATTGAAAATGATATGATAATATAGGTAACAAGAGAAAACGAAAAACCAAAAGAAAGAAAGGTATGATGGTGTGGAAAGAAAAAAGAAAAAGAGTCTTCCAAAACGGTTTGCAACAGCGATGAGAAAAAACTGGCAGCTGTATTTGATGGCACTCCCGGCAATGGTACTTCTGTTTTGTTTTGCTTACATGCCGATGGGCGGTCTGGTGATCGCATTCAAACGGTATAACTTCAAGGATGGAATCTGGGGAAGCCCATGGATCGACCCGATCTTCAAAAACTTCGAGATTTTGTTTAAGAACAATTCGGCAGCACTTCAGGCAATTCGAAATACGGTTCTGTTGAATCTACTGTTTATCTCAGTAGGAACAATATTTGCACTAGCTTTGTCACTGGCATTCAATGAAATCCAGAACAAATATCTAAAGAAGATCACACAGTCCTTTAGCTTTTTGCCATACTTTATTTCAACTGTTGTAGTCGGAATTTTTGTATCGGGTCTTCTTGGATATGACAACGGTGTAATCAACCGTATCATCACAGCATTTGGTGGAGAAAAAGTTGCCTTCTATATGAATGCAGGTTACTGGCCAGTCATCCTTTTGATCGTAAATATTTGGAAGGGTGCAGGTTACAATGCAGTTGTGTATCTGGCAACAATCAGTGGAATTGACAGTTCCTACTATGAGGCAGCAAAGATTGATGGTGCAACCAGATGGCAGCAAACTTGGTATATCAGTCTTCCACTGTTAAAGCCAACCGTGATCACATTGACATTGTTATCAGTTGGAAAGATTATGAACTCAGACTTTGGTCTGTTTTACAATGTTACTGGAGATATGCCGACACTGTATGCGACAACCGATGTTATTGATACATATATTTATCGTGCACTTCGTCAGATGGGTGATGTTGGTATCTCCTCTGCAACCGGCTTTTTCCAGTCAATCGTTGGATTTGTACTTGTTCTGATTAGTAACAAGCTGGCAAATATGTATGAGAGCGATGCAGCACTGTTCTAAGCGCGTGTAAAATAAAGAAAAGGCAGGTGAATGGGTCACATGAAAGAAAAAATGACAGTCGGACGTTTCTTCGTCTATCTATTTGCAATTTTGTTCGCCTTTGTGTGTCTGTATCCGTTCTTGATGGTAATCGGCGGATCGCTTATGACAAACTCGGAGGTTGTAAATGAAGGATTTAAGGTATTCCCAAAGGAGGTAACCTTTGCTTCTTATAAGTTGCTTTTGGGAAATGGAAATCTGATATTAAATGGTTATAAGATCACCCTTTTTGTAACAGTCGTTGGAACATTTTGCTCGATTATCGTAAATGGAATGATGGGCTATGTTCTTTCCAGAAAAAGAGTAGCTGGAAGAAAGTTTATGAATCTGTATGTGCTTCTGACAATGCTCTTTAACGGTGGTATGGTTCCGTGGTATTTGATTTGTACCAGATATCTTCATCTGAAGAATAACATCTTTGCTTTGATTCTTCCAAGCGTTGTAAGTGCATGGTACATTTTTTGATTCGAAACTATTTCAGTGGAATTCCGGAAGAAATTTATGAGGCAGCAAAGATTGACGGTGCAGGCGAGTTTATGATTTTTAGAAAAATTTATTTAAAGCTTGCAACACCAGTTATTGCAACCGTTGTATTGTTTGCAGCACTTGGCTACTGGAATGACTGGTGGCTTGGACTGATGTTAATGGATCGTTCTGATATGCAGCCGCTCCAGATGCTGCTTCGAACAATGATGTCGAATATTCAGTTTTTGCAGACGATGTCGGAACAGTCGTCGGAGGCGCAGGCGATGCTTGCATCGGTTCCTGGCGATGGTGTAAAGATGGCAATGGTAGTCGTGACAACCGGACCAATTATTTTACTGTATCCATTCATCCAGAAGTACTTTATGAAAGGTATTATGGTTGGTGCAGTTAAGGGTTAATAAGTGCCTAAAATATAGTGATAAAATAACAAATTTGAATGGCTATAAAGCAGAGTAATTTGCAAATAGAAATAAAAAAAGAAAAGGAGAGAGACGATGAAAAAAAGAACAGGTAGAGTATTATGTGCGGCAACATTGATGGGAATGTTGGCAGGAAGCGTGATTCCGGTTTGCGCAGCAGAGAATGGTGATTCGTTGGATCCGGTAACACTTCATTTTATCTTCTACGGAGATAAGAAGTCAGCGACTGATGAAGTATGGGATGCAATTGCAGACTACACAAGAGATACGCTAAATTGTGATTATGAAATTCAGTTTATTGCAGGATCGGACTATAAGGATAAACTGACTGTTATGGCAGCAACTGGCGATGTGTGGGATATGAATTTTGATTCAAACTGGACGGGAATCACACAGATGATGGCAAAGGATGCTTATCTGAATCTAGATGAACTACTTCCAGAGTATGCGCCTGATTTATATGCGAAGTATGAGGAGACTGGCGTTTTGGCATCTGCTAAAAATAAGGGACATATTGTTTGCCTTCCGTGGACGCAGACAATGAACAATCGCCCATTCTTCCAGTGGAGAGGTGATTTGGGCGAGAAGGCAGGAATTGAGGTTGATAAGGATAATTTTGGAACCTGGGAAGATATTGATAAGTTGGTTTATCAGATGCATGAGGCTTATCCAGATCGCTATGTGATTTCAAAGTCTCAAATGATCAGCGGCGGCTGGGCAGAAGTAGATGCTGATATGGGTCTTTATATCAATTTGTCTGATCCAGAGTGCAAGATTACACCGGCAGAGGAAATTCCGGATTATGTAACTGCAATGGAATATGCAGAAAAATGGCAGAAGGATGGCATTATCTGGAAAGATGTATTAAATGATCAGACAGATCGAAATGCACTGTTAAATGAAGGAAAAATTATTACTAGATGGGGAACACATGAGTTTGCACATTCTAAGAAAAATTGGGTAGAAGATGGCGCATATTGGGATTTCGTAGAAGTTTATAAGGATGATTTGTATGCAAACCGTTCACCACTTGCAAATGCAATGGCAATCTCTGCAACCAGCGAAAATCCGGAGAGAACATTAATGTTTTTAAATCAGCTCGAGACGGATCAAAAGCTGTATGATATGGTTCAGTATGGTATTGAAGGTGAGACATATGTGTTAAACGGAGAACGCGCAGAATATCCAGAGGGAATGGATGGAACCAATTCTAATTATATGGGTTGGGGAGGCCAGTGGGCTTTATGGAAGCCACAGTATATGAGACCAACCGGTGGCTATACGGATAACTTCTGGGAAGAGGAAGCAGAGTATGCAGCATCTAGCGATAAGAATTTGTATTCTCCACTAGAAGGATTTAGTTTTGATGCAACAGATGTAAAGACAGAAGTCGCACAGAGAAATCAGATTTTCGGAGATGCACAGAAACTTTTAGAGGTTGGACTTGCAGGAGATACGGATACAGCACTTGAAAAGATTAAGACAGATAGCGAAGGTGCAGGTTTCAAGTCGGTATTAGATGAATATCAGAGACAGATTGATGAGTTTTTGGCAGCAAAGGATAAGTAAAAATAAAAATCAAAAAAGGAGATTTTATTATGAAGAGAAGAGGATTATGTGGATTACTGAGTGTAGCAATGGCAGCGGGAACAATGGCAGCAAATTATATACCGGCAGCGGCAGATGAGCTTGAGCCTGTTACCCTTCACTTTATCTTCTATGGAGATAAGAAGTCAGCGACTGATGAAGTATGGGATGCAATTGCAGATTATACAAGAGATACGTTAAACTGTGATTTTGATGTACAGTTTATCGCAGGATCAGACTATAAGAACAAGCTGACGGTTATGGCTGCAACAGGCGATACTTGGGATATGAACTTTGACTCCAACTGGACTGGAATTTATCAGATGATGCAAAGGATGCCTATATGAATCTGGATGAGCTGCTTCCTGAGTATGCACCAGATCTGTATGCAAAGTATGAGGAGACTGGTATTTTAGATTCTGCAAAGAATAAAGGACATATCGTATGCTTGCCATGGACAATGACAATGAATAATCGTCATTTATCCAGTGGAGAGGTGATCTGGCCGAGAAGGCAGGAATTGAAGTTGATAAGGATAACTTAAATGATCTGGAAGGTGTTGATAAGTTGTTACATCAGTTAAAGGAAGCATATCCAGACAAGTATATCATTGAGAGCTGCGGTCTTGTCAGTGCTGGATGGATGTCTGTAGATGATGATATGGGTCTTTATATTGATCTGTCCGATCCAGAGTGCAAGGTAGTCCCAGCAGAGGAGATTCCTGACTATGTTGAAGGCTGTGAGTATGCACAGAAGTGGCAGGAGGATGGCATCATCTGGAAGGATATTTTGACCGATAACTTAGATAAGAATAGCTTGATTAATGAAGGAAAGCTTCTGACAAAGTGGGGTACTCACGAATTTGCTCATTCCAATCGTCCTTGGGTAGAGGAAGGTGCTTACTGGGATTACACAGAAATTTATTCCGACAGACTGTATGCAAACCGTACACCGCTTGCAAATGCAATGGCAATCTCAGCAACCAGTGAGAATCCAGAGAGAACATTGATGTTCTTAAATATGCTTGAGAATGATGAGACTCTGTACGATATGGTTCAGTATGGTATCGAAGGAAAGACTTATGTATTAAACGGCGAAGAGGCTGCTTATCCGGAAGGTATGGACGGTGCAAGCTCTAACTATATGGGTTGGGGCGGCCAGTGGGCTTTATGGAAGCCACAGTTTATGCGTCCGACCGAGTCCTACAGTGAGGGCTTCTGGGAAGAGGAAGCAGCGTATGCAGCATCCAGTGATAAAAATATCGTTTCTCCTCTTGAAGGATTCAGCTTTGAATGCAACCAATGTGACAACTGAGGTCGCACAGAGAAATCAGATTTTCGGTGATGCCAATAAGCTTTTGAAGGTTGGTCTTGCAGGTGATGCAGATGAGGCAATCGAGAAGTTAAAGTCTGACAGTGAGTCTGCTAACTTTGATGCCGTTTTGGAAGAGTTCCAGAAGCAGATTGATGAGTTTTTAGCTGCAAAGAACTGATTATAATGTGTAAGTAACGAGCAATTCGTAGGCATTATATAGAAAAAAATAGAAGAGAAAGGCTCCCGATGATCCCCGATTGTCGGGGGCCTTTTAAAAAGGAAAGGCAGGACAATACATGAAGACAACCGTACATATTATTTCTCATTCCCATTGGGATCGAGAATGGTATCTTCCTTTTGAAAAACATAGAATGCATCTGGTAGAGCTTGTGGATGCAATTTTGGAAAAATTTGAGACAGATGAAAATTATAGAAGTTTCTTTCTGGACGGCCAGACAATTGCGCTTGATGACTATTTAGAGATTCGTCCTGAAAAAAGAGAGCAGGTGAAAAAATATGTCAGAGAGGGCAGACTCTGGACAGGACCTTGGTATATTCTTCAGGATGAGTTTTTGACGAGTGGCGAGTCCTGTGTGAGAAATCTTCTGACAGGTATGGAGTCGGCAAAAAAATATGGAAAATTGAGTCATGTTGCTACTTTCCAGATGCGTTTGGCAATGCAGGACAGATGCCGCAGGTGTTAAAACAGGCAGGGATGGAGGCGATTGCATTTGGTCGAGGGGTAAAACCAGTTGGACTTAACAATGAGGTGAAGGGTGGTCAGTATGAATCCACTTTCTCAGAGATGAATTGGCAGTCACAGGATGGAAGCAGCCTGCCGGGAATTTTGTTTGCAAACTGGTACAATAATGGTATGGAGATTCCGGTTGATGAGGCAGAGGCAAAAGCTTACTGGGATGAGCGATTGGAGAAGGCTAGAAAATATGCCGGAACAAGTCAGCTTCTTTTTATGAATGGTTGCGACCATCAGCCGGTACAAAAAAATTTTGCACAAGCAATTGAGACGGCTAGAAAGCTCTATCCAGAGATCGAGTTTATTCACTCTGATTTTGAAACCTATGCGAAGGCTGTGAAGGCAGAGATGACCGAGCAGACTTCTACAGTAGTAGGAGAGTTGATCAGTCAGGAGACAGATGGACGATGGACACTTGTAAATACCTGCTCGGCAAATGCCGATTTAAAGATTGCAAATAGAAAAGGTGAGAGTGCACTGGAAAGACAGGCAGAGCCAGCCTATGCAGTCGCCTCTATTTTGGGAGCAGTTTATCCGGAGGATTTGTTTTCTTACAGCTGGAAGAAGTTAATGCAAAATCACCCGCATGACAGTATCTGCGGTTGTAGTGTAGACGAGGTCAATCGTGAGATTGAGGCGCGTTTTGCAAAGAGTTTGCAGGTTGCAGAGGAGCTATATAAAAACGGACTTCATCTGATTGCAGACCAAATTGATACCAAATTCGTTACTAGCGATGATGGAAAAAAGCAGATTACATTTGCTGTATTCAATTTTTCTGGTTGGAAGAAGACGCAGGTTATAACAGTAGAGCTTGATGCAAAGAGAATTTATGAAAATCTGACCCAGTCTTGGAATGAGTTAGAGGGTGAGTCTTTTCCTGAGTTTGCTTTGTATGATGTGAGTGGAAATAAAGTAAATGCAAAGATCGAGAGAAAGACAACTGCATTTGGCTACGATCTTCCAGATGATCGCTTCCGTCAGCCGTATATGGCACAGAGAGTGCAGGTGACATTTGAGGCAGAGGATGTCCCAGCAATTGGCTATCAGGTCTATGTATTAAAAGAAGCAGAAGAAAGTTTGTCGACAGACACCCATGATTGATAGAAACATCGACAGAAACGACAGAAGCTACTAGCAAAGACAAGGAATTTGTGATGGAAAATGAGAATGTTTTTGTGCGCATCAACTTGGATGGAAGCTTTGATTTGACTGATAAAAAGACTGGCCATACCTTTGAAAATTTGTGGTATTTATGAGGACACCGGCGATATGGGAAATGAATATATTTATATTCAGGATACCGATCGTCAAACGATTACAACTAGGAATATCCCGGCAACAATTTTTGTCGAAGAAAATAGTGCAATTCGCTCTGTAGTAAAAGTGAGACATGAGCTTGAAGTGCCAGAGGCAATTGGAGATGAGATTTTGCCTCAGAGATATTCCTGTGTGGATCTGTACCAGAGAAAGGCAAAAGAAGCGAGAAGCTTGTGAAGCTATCAATTGAGACAACACTTACGCTTGAGCACCATGCAAAGGGAGTAAAGGTGCAGACAACAGTTGTGAATACAGCAAAGGATCATCGACTGAGAGTGTTATTCCAGCTGGACTTGACAGCGATATGCATTTTGCAGATTCTACATTCGAGGTTGTGAGACGACCAAACCGCCATGGAAAGGCATGGACCAATCCGAGCGCATGTGAGCATGAGCAGTGTTTTGTTGCGATGGAAGATAAAAATGCTGGAATACTGGTGGCAAACCGTGGTCTGTATGAATATGAGATTCTTCCAGATGAGGAAAATACGATTGCGTTGACACTTCTTCGATCAGTTGCAGAGATGGGCGACTGGGGATATTTCCCAACACCGCAGGCGCAGATGCAGGGAAGCTATACGCTGGAGTATGCAATATTCCCGTATGAACCAGAAATGTGTGCAGAGGCATTTGCACTTGGCTATGGCTATCAGCATGATTTGGCAGGTGTACAGCTTGGTATGAACAGAGAGAAGGAAACAATCCTCACACCGCGGGCTCAGAGTGGAATCCTTCCTATTAGAAAGAGCTTCTTTGAGTGGAAAGGAAATGGACTGAATCTGACAG
>ENA-OQAA01000628-OQAA01000628.1-human-gut-metagenome-genome-assembly--contig:-NODE-628-length-22871-cov-2.555135_pt1 | contig 22871 bp, 32 predicted proteins | sample MGYA00242489_ERZ504515 | MGnify/ENA primary metagenome ERZ504515 (study PRJEB26092, sample SAMD00036237) | human gut metagenome | host: Homo sapiens | study: EMG produced TPA metagenomics assembly of... | reverse complement strand
TAATTATTAAAGATGACAAAAACCCAAGAGGAACTCGTAATTTTTGGACCAGTAGCAAGAGTAGCTTCGTGAAAAACAATTTAATTGAAGGATTGTTTCATTAGCTCCGGAAGTACTATAAGGAGGTGCCTGAGGAATGTCAACTATGAAAATCAAAAAAGGTGATACTGTAAAAGTAATCGCTGGAAAAGATAAAGATAAAGAAGGCAAAGTAATTGCTGTCAACAAAAAAGACGGAACAGTATTAGTTGAAGGTATCAATATGCTGACAAAGCACACAAAACCAAGTGCTGCTAATCAGAATGGCGGTATCGTTCACCAAGAAGGTCCTATTGATATTTCTAACGTAATGTATGTCCACAACGGAAAACCTACAAGAATCGGGTTCAAGATGGACGGAGACAAAAAAAGTGCGTGTAGCAAAATCAACAGGCGAAGTGATCGTTGATAAGAAGAACTAATTCGGGAAAGGAGGACCAGAACTTTGAGTAGACTGAAAGAACAATACCAAAACGAAATCGTAGATGCTATGATTAAGAAATTTGGATACAAAAATATTATGGAAGTGCCAAAACTTGATAAGATCGTTATCAACATGGGTGTTGGCGAAGCAAAAGACAATGCGAAAGTGTTAGAATCAGCAGTAGCTGATCTTGAGAAAATCTCAGGACAGAAAGCAGTTCTCACAAAAGCAAAAAAATCTGTAGCGAACTTCAAATTAAGAGAAGGAATGGCTATCGGATGTAAAGTTACTTTAAGAGGAGAAAAAATGTATGAGTTTGCAGATCGTCTGATCAACTTAGCATTACCTCGTGTACGTGACTTCAGAGGAGTAAATCCGAACGCATTTGATGGAAGAGGTAACTATGCTCTTGGTATCAAAGAACAATTAATCTTCCCGGAAATCGAATACGATAAAGTAGATAAAGTAAGAGGTATGGACGTTATCTTTGTTACAACAGCTAAGACTGACGAAGAAGCTCGCGAATTATTGAAATTATTCAATATGCCATTTACAAAATAGTAGGGAGGAAATATTTCATGGCAAAAACATCTATGAAAATTAAACAACAACGTAAACAAAAATTCTCTACTAGAGAGTACAATCGTTGTAGAATCTGTGGTCGTCCACATGCATATTTAAGAAAATACGGAATCTGCAGAGTATGTTTCCGTGAATTAGCATACAAAGGACAGATCCCGGGAGTAAAGAAAGCTTCCTGGTAAGCCACAAAATAGAAAGAGCAAACAGGATATCCGTAGTAGAAGCGGTCGGATTTTCCGGCTGCATCTGAAGGATGTAACAAGTAAATGAAGAATGAAAAAATAGGAGGCAACTTCAAATGACTATGAGTGATCCAATCGCAGATATGCTTACAAGAATCCGTAATGCAAACACTGCAAAACATGATACAGTAGATGTTCCGGCATCTAAAATGAAACTTGCTATCGCAGAAATCCTTTTCAACGAAGGATACATTGCAAAATATGACGTAATCGAAGATGGTAACTTCAAGACAATCCGCATCACATTAAAATATGGTGCAGATAAGAATGAAAAAGTTATCACAGGTCTTAAGAGAATCTCTAAGCCAGGTCTTCGTGTATATGCAAACAAAGAAGATCTTCCTAGAGTATTAGGCGGACTTGGAACAGCTATCATTTCTACAAATCATGGTGTAGTTACTGATAAAGAAGCTAGAAAACTGAATGTTGGTGGAGAGGTACTCTGCTTCGTTTGGTAATCGGCAAATGCAACTGAAAACAGAGAAGCATAAATTGCTTCTCCGAAAATTTAAGTGTAGGAGGTAAAGGTATGTCACGTATCGGAAGACTGCCAGTAGCAATTCCAGCAGGTGTAACTGTGGAAATCGCTGAGAACAACAAAGTGACTGTAACAGGTCCTAAAGGAACTCTTGTAAGAGAGCTTCCAACAGAGATGGAAATCAAAAAAGAAGGCGAAGAAATCGTAGTAACAAGACCAAGCGACTTAAAGAGAATGAAAGCGTTACACGGTCTTACAAGAACACTCATCAACAACATGGTAGTTGGTGTTACTCAGGGATACGAAAAGTTCTTGAAGTAAATGGTGTTGGTTACAAAGCCGCAAAATCAGGAAACAAATTAACATTAAGTTAGGATACTCTCATCCAGTAGAAATGATCGATCCAGAAGGTGTTGAAACAGTACTTGACGGACAGAACAAAATTACTGTAAAAGGTATCGATAAAGAAAAAGTAGGCCAATACGCAGCTGAAATCAGAGATAAGAGAAGACCGGAACCATACAAAGGTAAAGGTATTAAATATGCTGATGAAGTTATCAGACGTAAAGTTGGTAAGACTGGTAAAAAATAATTAAGGAGAGTGTGAAAATGGTTAGTAAAAAATCAAGAAGCGAAGTTCGCGTAAACAAACATAGAAGACTGCGTAACCGTTTCAGCGGTACAGCTGAAAGACCACGTTTAGCTGTGTTCAGAAGTAATAATCATATGTATGCTCAAATTATTGACGATACAGTTGGAAAGACTCTGGTATCTGCATCTACTCTTCAGAAAGAAGTAAAAGCAGAATTAGAAAAAACTAACAACGTTGATGCAGCAGCATATTTAGGAACAGTGATTGCAAAGAGAGCAATCGAAAAAGGTATTAACACTGTTGTCTTTGACAGAGGCGGATTTATATACCAGGGAAAAATCAAAGCATTAGCTGATGCAGCTAGAGAAGCTGGATTAGAATTCTAGGAGGAGGAACACAATGAAACAAAATCGCATTGATGCTAGTCAATTAGAACTAACAGAAAAAGTGGTATCAATCAAACGAGTAACAAAAGTTGTTAAAGGTGGTCGTAACTTCAGATTCACAGCTTTAGTAGTTGTTGGTGATGGAAATGGCCATGTTGGTGCTGGTTTAGGAAAAGCTGCTGAAATTCCGGAAGCAATCCGCAAAGGAAAAGAAGATGCAGCAAAAAAACTTATTTCTGTTTCATTAGATGAGAATGGAAGTATTACACACGATTTAATTGGTAAATTCGGAAGTGCTTCTGTATTACTTAAAAAAGCTCCAGACGGTACTGGAGTTATCGCCGGAGGTCCGGCACGTGCGGTTATCGAGCTTGCAGGTATCAAAAATATCCGTACAAAATCTTTAGGATCTAACAACAAACAGAACGTAGTACTTGCTACGATCGAGGGATTAAGTCAGATTAAAACTCCAGAAGAAGTAGCTAAACTTCGCGGAAAATCTGTTGAAGAGATTTTAGGCTAAGGAGGAGATTGAACATGGCAAATTTAAAAGTTACATTAGTAAAATCTACAATCGGTGCTGTTCCAAAACACAAAAAGACAGTGGAAGCTTTAGGTTTAAAGAAACTGAACAAAACAGTTGAATTACCGGACAACGCTGCAACAAGAGGAATGGTTCAGCAAGTTAGACATTTAGTGAAAGTAGAAGAAGCATAATTATAGACAAGGAGGTGTCACGATGAACTTATCAAGCTTAAGACCTGCTGATGGGTCAAAACATAGTGATAATTTCAGAAGAGGCCGCGGACATGGGTCAGGAAATGGCAAAACTGCTGGTAAAGGACATAAAGGTCAGAAAGCACGTTCAGGCGCTACAAGACCAGGTTTTGAAGGTGGACAGATGCCATTATACAGAAGAATACCAAAGAGAGGTTTCACATGCAGAAACTCTAAAGAAATCGTTGGTATTAATCTGAGCGCATTAGAAGTATTTGAAAATGATTCAGTTGTTTCAGTTGAGACATTAATCGAAGCAGGAATCGTTAAGAATCCTAGAGATGGTGTTAAGATTCTTGGAAACGGTGAACTTACAAAGAAACTTACTGTTCAGGCAAACGCTTTCAGCGCAAGCGCTGCAGCTAAAATTGAGGCTCTCGGTGGAAAAGCAGAGGTGATCTAATGCTAAAAACATTTCGGAAAGCATTTCAAGTGGCAGATATTAGAAAAAAGATTTTCTATACATTTATGATGCTTGTTGTGATTCGAATAGGTTCACAATTGCCGACACCGGGTGTTGATCCAACTTATATTCAGAATTTTTTTGAAAGTCAGACAGGGGAAGCGTTTAACTTTTTTAACGCTTTCACTGGCGGTTCTTTCACACAGATGTCAGTATTCGCGCTGAGCATCACTCCATACATTACATCTTCTATCATTATGCAGCTTCTCACAATTGCAATTCCAAAATTGGAGGAAATGCAGAAAGATGGAGAAGATGGAAGAAAGAAGATCGCAGCGATTACTCGTTATGTGACAGTAGCTCTTGCACTGATTGAATCTACAGCAATGGCTGTTGGATTTGGGCGTCAGGGACTTCTTGTTGATTTTAATTTTGTAAATGCTGCAGTAGTAGTAGTGACACTCACAGCCGGTTCTGCATTCCTTATGTGGATCGGTGAGCGGATTAATGAGAAGGGTGTGGGAAATGGTATTTCCATCGTACTTCTGATCAATATCATTTCAAGAGTACCGGATGACTTTGTGACACTGTATAATCAGTTCATGAAAGGCAAGAGCCTTGCTTCCGCAGGACTCGCAGCTGTTATTATACTTGCAATTATACTTGTAGTAGTTGTCTTTGTTATTATTCTTCAAGATGGACAGAGAAAGATCGCTGTTCAGTATTCCCAGAGAATCCAGGAAGAAGAAGTGTAGGAGGACAGTCTTCATTTATCCCATTGAAAGTAAATACAGCAGGTGTTGTTCCTGTTATTTTTGCATCTTCTCTGATGCAATTCCCGGTCGTGATCGCTTCTTTCTTAGGAAAGGGAAACGGAAAGGGAATCGGAAGTGAGATTCTGAAAGGATTAAGTTCTAATAACTGGTGTAATCCAGAGCAATTAAAATATTCCTGGGGACTGATCTTATATATTGTCCTGACTGTTTTCTTTGCATATTTCTATACATCTATTACATTTAATCCGTTAGAGATTGCAAACAATATGAAAAAGAGCGGTGGGTTCATTCCGGGTATCCGTCCGGGAAAACCGACAGCAGACTATCTGACAAAGATCCTGAATTATATCATCTTTATCGGAGCAGTAGGACTGATCATTGTACAGGTAATTCCTTTCGTATTCAATGGCTGGCTCGGAGCAAATGTTTCCTTCGGCGGAACATCTCTGATCATTATCGTAGGTGTTGTACTGGAGACGATCAAACAGATTGAATCCCAGCTGCTTGTACGAAATTATAAAGGTTTTTTAAATAAGTAATCAATTAGTGTTCTGAATTTTTTCAGAACACTAAAATACTATACGGACATATCGTCGCGTTTGGAGGAAAATGCCATGAAAATTATTATGCTAGGTGCGCCGGGGGCAGGCAAAGGAACACAGGCAAAAAAAAATTGCTGCAAAATATCAGATCCCACATATTTCCACAGGAGATATTTTCAGAGCGAATATTAAAAACGGGACAGAACTGGGAAAACAGGCAAAGACATATATGGATCAGGGACTTCTTGTTCCGGATGAGCTTGTAGTAAATCTGGTTGTGGATCGAGTGAATCAGGAAGACTGCAAAAATGGATATGTACTTGATGGATTCCCGAGAACAATTCCGCAGGCAGAAGCGCTTGACCGTGCATTGGAAGCACTTGGACAGAAAGTGGACTATGCGATCAATGTAGAAGTACCAGATGAAAACATTGTAAATCGAATGTCAGGAAGAAGAGCATGTGTAGGCTGCGGTGCCACTTATCATGTAGAATATGCACCGACAAAGATGGAGAATGTATGTGATGTCTGTGGTGCAGATTTGATCTTAAGAGAGGACGATCAGCCAGAGACAGTTTTAAAGCGTCTTGGTGTTTACCATGAGCAGACACAGCCTTTGATCCAATACTACACAGAGAAGCATGTATTAAAAGAGGTCGACGGAACAGTGGATATGGAAGCTGTATTTGCGGCGATCGTTGAGATTTTAGGAGCGTAAGCATATGCCAATTACAATGAAATCGGCAAGAGAAATCGAACTGATGACAGAGGCGGGAAGGATTCTCGCAGCGTACATGAGGAACTTGAGAAGGCATTGCACCCGGGGATGACGACACTTGACATTGATAAAATCGGTGAGGAAGTGATCAGAAGTTATGGATGCATTCCGTCATTTCTCAATTATAATGGATATCCGGCGTCCATCTGTGTATCAGTCAATGACGAAGTGGTACATGGGATTCCGTCGAAGAACAGGATCATAAAAGAAGGAGATATTGTCAGTCTCGATGCAGGAGTGATCTACAAAGGATATCATTCGGATGCTGCAAGGACACATGCGGTCGGCGAAATCAGCAAGGAAGCAGCTGATCTGATCAAGGTGACAAGAGAATCTTTCTTTGAAGGAATCAAATTTGCCCGAGAGGGAATGCATTTATTTGAAATTTCAGCAGCAATCGGAAGATATGCGGAAGAGAGAGGATATGGTGTCGTAAGAGAATTATGCGGACATGGAATCGGTACTCACCTGCATGAATCACCTGAGATACCAAACTTTGCACAGGGAAGAAGAGGACCGAAACTGCGCGCTGGAATGACACTGGCGATCGAACCGATGATCAACATCGGTACGCATGAGGTCGACTGGCTGGATGATGACTGGACAGTCGTGACAAGAGATGGTTCCTTATCTGCACATTACGAAAATACGGTGTTGATCACAAAAGACGAACCGGTACTTTTAACCTTATTGAAGTAAGAGGACAGAATATGAAGGAATTAGAAACAGGAATGCTCGCAAGATCAAAAGCCGGGCATGACAAAGGGCAGATTTATATCATCAAAGATATGGATGAAAACGATGTGTATCTTGTAAATGGAGAGAATCGTACATGTGGCAAACCTAAAAAGAAGAAAAGAAAGCATGTACAGATCATTACAGAACGATACGAGATACAGGCCGCAGACGATGTGGCAGTAAAACGGATACTGAAATTATATAAGGAAAAGAACGTGAATCATTAGGAGGGTGTAAAAAATGTCAAAAGCTGACGTGATTGAAATTGAAGGAACAGTAGTAGAGAAGTTACCAAATGCGATGTTTCAGGCAGAATTAGAAAATGGACATCAGGTACTTGCACATATCAGCGGAAAGCTGCGTATGAATTTTATCAAAATTCTTCCGGGAGATAAAGTAACCTTAGAGTTATCACCGTATGATTTGTCAAAAGGTAGAATTATTTGGAGAGATAAGTAAAAAACTATTGACTTTATTAAAATTATAATGCTATAATATTAGGCGAACTGTTTTGTGATTATTTTGCAGAATAGTGGGTAAATATAGGCAGAGCAGTGATGAAAGGAGGATTTGACGTGAAGGTAGATCATCAGTAAAACCAATTTGCGAAAAATGCAAAATCATTAAAAGAAAAGGAAGCATCAGAGTAATCTGTGAAAATCCGAAACACAAACAAAGACAAGGATAATTATCGTTGTCGATTTTGTGCGTGAGAGCACAAACATTATTTAGGCGGCTGTAGTGTGACACGCCAGGCGGTGTGGAAACACTATTAATATACAGGGAAACTATTCCTCGATGTATATTGCTTATAATACCCGGTGTCATTTCCGGGAAAGGCTGTAGTATCTAGCAGCTGGGTACGTTATGATGTACCCAATTTGAGACAATATTAACCAATGGGAATAAATATCTGCACACATTTCAGGCGATATTTTATCGGGCTGCAGTTATTTATTTACTAAAATTCAAGATGGAGGAAAATTACATGGCTCGTATTGCTGGTGTAGACTTACCAAGAGACAAACGTGTAGAAATCGGTTTGACTTACATCTACGGAATCGGTAGAGTAAGCGCAACAAAAATTTTGGAGGCAGCTGGAGTAAATCCAGATACTCGTTGTAGAGACTTAACAGACGAAGAAGTAAAACAGATCAGTGCTGTTATCGATGAAAGCTATCAGGTAGAAGGTGATCTTCGTAGAGAGATTGCTTTAAACATCAAGAGATTACAGGAAATCGGATGCTACCGTGGTATTCGTCATAGAAAAGGACTTCCTGTTCGTGGTCAGAAGACAAAGACAAACGCAAGAACAAGAAAAGGTCCTAAGAGAACTGTTGCAAATAAGAAGAAATAAAAGTAGAGCACTTAGCGAAAGCAAGTTGTTAAACGCAGCTTGAGGTTAGTGCGAACTTTGTTCTTCGGAACTTAATGAGTGCGAGGGAATACCGATGCACGAATTTAGTAAGAAGAACTACCTTATGAAAAGAAACAATATAACAAAAACAAAGAAAGTAGGTTAGTTTAAATGGCTAAAAAAGTTACAAAAAAAGTGACAAAGAAACGTGTCAAGAAAAACGTTGAACGCGGACAAGCACACATTCAATCATCTTTTAATAATACAATCGTAACATTAACAGATGCTCAGGGAAATGCTCTTTCATGGGCAAGTGCAGGCGGTCTGGGATTTAGAGGTTCAAGGAAATCTACTCCTTATGCAGCACAGATGGCAGCTGAGACAGCAGCTAAAGCAGCATTAGTACATGGTTTGAAATCAGTAGACGTTATGGTAAAAGGACCAGGTTCTGGTAGAGAAGCAGCAATCCGTGCGCTTCAGGCATGCGAGATCGATGTAACAAGCATCAAGACGTAACACCAGTTCCACATAACGGATGTCGCCCACCAAAACGTAGAAGAGTGTAATTAGGAGGATACGAAAATGGCAGTAAATAGAGTTCCAGTTCTGAAAAGATGCCGTTCATTAGGTATGGACCCAATCTATTTAGGAATTGATAAAAAATCTAACAGACAATTAAAAAGAGCTAATAGAAAAATGAGCGAATACGGACTTCAATTACGCGAAAAACAAAAAGCAAAATTTATCTATGGCGTTTTAGAAAAACCTTTCAGAAACTATTTTGCAAAGGCTCAGAAAATGAACGGAATGACAGGTGATAACCTTATGATTCTCCTTGAATCAAGATTAGACAACGTTGTATTCCGTTTAGGTTTAGCAAGAACAAGAAAAGAAGCTAGACAGATTGTTGACCATAAGCATGTATTAGTAAATGGAAAACAGGTAAACATTCCTTCTTACTTAGTAAAAGCAGGAGATGTTATCGAAATTAAAGAAAAGAATAAAGGTTCTCAGAGATACAAAGACATCTTAGAAGTGACTGGCGGAAGAATGGTACCAGATTGGTTAGAAGCAGACGCTGAAAACTTAAAAGGAACTGTAAAAGAACTTCCATTAAGAGAAGCAATCGACGTTCCAGTAGATGAGATGTTGATCGTCGAATTATATTCTAAATAATTAAACCTTTTGCGTTTGATTACGCTGCAACAGACAGGGGTGTTGCAAAATGGAAAATTTCTACAGGAGATCGTCTTCGTCTATCGGCGGTTGGCAATATCTTGGCTGAATGCTTCATTTTGTGAGAACCCCTAGTTGTATCCTATCACATATTATTTGTCGGAATGCGGATTCAGACAGAGTATCGTGTGAAAATGTGTACGGCATATAGATATGCTGTGGGAAGTTTATTTGGAGTATAGTTACCCTCAATAGTTTAATAGCCCAGAAGGAGGGACTTTATCGTGTTTGATTTTAATAAACCAAATATTGAAATTACTGAGATTTCAGAAGACAAAAAATATGGCAGATTTGTTGTAGAACCTTTAGAAAGAGGATATGGTACAACACTTGGTAACTCTCTGAGAAGAATCATGCTTTCTTCTTTACCGGGAGCTGCAATCAGCCACGTAAAGATTGACGGTGTGTTACATGAGTTCAGTTCAATTCCGGGCGTGAAGGAAGATGTGACAGAGATCATCATGAATCTGAAATCACTGGCAATCAAGAACAGTTCCGAGACAGATGAGCCGAAGACTGCTTATATTGAGTTCGAGGGCGAAGGTGTCGTGACTGCTGCTGATATTCAGGTGGATCCAGATATCGAGATCATGAATCCGGATGCAGTGATCGCTACATTAAATGGCGGTGCAGACAGCAAACTTTACATGGAACTTACTATCACAAAAGGCAGAGGTTATATCAGTGCAGATAAGAACAAGAACGAAGAACTGCCGATCGGCGTGATTCCGATTGATTCTATCTACACACCGGTAGAACGTGTAAATCTGACAGTAGAGAATACTCGTGTTGGACAGATCACAGACTATGATAAACTGACACTGGATGTATATACAAATGGAACATTACTTCCAGATGAGGCAGTCAGCCTTGCTGCTAAGGTTCTCAACGAACACTTGAAATTATTCATCGATCTTTCAGAAGTAGCTCAGGCTGCAGAAGTTATGATCGAAAAAGAAGACGATGAAAAAGAAAAAGTGTTAGAGATGAGCATTGATGAATTAGAGCTTTCTGTTCGTTCTTACAACTGCTTAAAGAGAGCCGGCATCAATACAGTGGAAGAACTGACAAACAGAACTCCGGAAGATATGATGAAAGTTCGTAACCTCGGACGGAAATCATTAGAGGAAGTTCTTGCAAAATTAAAAGAACTCGGATTAGAATTAAGCCCGGGAGAAGAGTAAATGATAACAGCATCTAGCTAGTAAGCCCGAAGATGCATAACTAGATGACACCGGTTAATAAGCCCGAAGTGCATAGCCGTGTGTTCCGAAATATGGAGGAAATTAAAAATGGCAAAATATAGAAAACTTGGCAGAACAAGCAGCCAGAGAAAAGCATTAATCAGAAACCAGGTAACAGCATTACTTCACAATGGTAAGATCGTTACAACAGAAGCAAAAGCAAAAGAAATCCGCAAAGTTGCAGAAGGTCTTATCGCTTTAGCAGTAAAAGAAAAAGACAATTACGAAGAAGTAACTGTAAAAGCAAAAGTTGCACGTAAAGATAAAGACGGCAAGAGAGTGAAAGAAGTTGTAGACGGAAAGAAAGTTACAGTTTACGATGAAGTAGAAAAGACAATCAAAAAAGACATGCCTTCAAGACTTCATGCAAGAAGAGAAATGTTAAAAGTTCTCTACCCAGTGACAGAAGTTCCGGAAAAAGCTGCTGGAAGAAAGAAAAATACAAAAGAAGTAGATTTAGTTGAAAAATTATTCAGCGAAATCGCACCAAAATACGAAGATCGTAAAGGTGGATACACAAGAATCGTTAAGATTGGTCTTCGTAAAGGTGATGCTGCAATGGAAGTTCTCCTTGAGTTAGTATAAGATCCAGGATTATTTCAGAGCATAAAATAAAAAGTCATAAGACAAATCAATACAAAGAGATGGAAGAAATACAGAGATGTATTCTTTCATCTCTTTTTGCATTTTGGAATTCTAAAAAAAATGATTGCAATTATGGAAAAAAGTGCTATACTAATTGTATTATTTAAGTAGTACAAAGGTACATTTAGATATCACAGAATAGCAATATGGAGGTGGCAAGGTGGAACCATTGATATCAATTAAAGATATGCATAAGATATACAATCCGGGTGAAAACGAAGTGCGTGCGCTGGATGGTGTCAGCCTGGAGATCCATGAGGGAGAGTTTGTTGCGATCATTGGTCATTCCGGCTCTGGAAAATCCACATTGATGAATATGATCGGTTGTCTGGATACACCGACTTCGGGAAGTTACTTTTTGCATGGAAAGGATGTTTCGAGAATGACGGATAATGAACTGTCCGATGTGAGAAATCAAGAGATTGGATTTATCTTTCAGGGGTTTAATCTGATTGCAAATCTAGATGCGATTGGCAATGTGGAGCTGCCGTTGATCTACCGGGGGATTGACAGAAAGACGCGAAGAGCCGCGGCAAAGCAGGCACTGATCAAAGTAGGTCTCGAGAAGCGGATGACACACAAACCGTCAGAGATGTCAGGAGGTCAGCAACAACGTGTCGCAGTGGCGAGAGCGATCGCAGCAAGCCCTCCGGTGATACTGGCAGATGAACCTACCGGCAATCTGGATTCAAAATCTACAAAAGAGATCATGCAGATTTTAGAAGGGCTTCACAAGTCAGGAAGGACAGTCATCATCATCACGCATGATAATGAAATTGCGGAGCAGGTAAAGCGAGTAATCTACATACGAGATGGAAGAATTGAGCAGGATTATTTAAACGAAGAGAAGCAAGGAGAATAGTCGTGAGAAAGAAAGATAAAGAGATTTATGAAGAGACAGACATGATCGTGCTGTCGGAGGAAGAGGAAGGAAGCAAAGAAACTACAGATGTCCGGAAGAAAAAGAAGAAGCTTCCGAACTGGGTGATCGTTCCAGTTATCGGGGGAATTGTCGTTGTCGCAGTGATTGCGTCCCAATTTACTTCAAAAGAGAAAAAGACAGGAGGAACTGTGGAAGTTGTCGAAGTGGTACGAGGAGATGTGAAAGAAATCTACAATGTATCCGGAACAGTGGACAGCGAGAAGAAAAAGGTATTTTATTCCCCGGTCAATGCGCCGGTCAGCCAGCTTCGTGCGAAAGTCGGGCAGGCAGTGAAAGCAGGAGATCTCCTTGTGGCATTTGATACGTCTGATCTGGAAAAGAACAATCAGAAAGCACAGATGGATCTTCAGTCTGCAGTCAATACAAATCAAAGCGCAAGGGAGCAGGCAGATCGAAGTGCTTCTGAGGCAGCGAAGGCAGCGGCCGATGCACAGGCGGCAGCTGGTGCAGCCCGTGCACAGGCAGAACAGCAGATCGCAGTGTAGAATCACAGATTTCAGCGAAATCACAGCAGATGGCATCGCTGGAGCAGAGTGTGCAAGATGAAATTACTGCGAACCAGACTCTTCAGCCGCAGTTGGACGAATGGAATGCACAGAAGGCTGTGAATTTGGAGCGGATTTCTGTATTGTATGGGGAAATAGAAAAGATTCGTATAGATCTTGCTGACGAGAATCTATCTGAAGAAGACAAGAAGAGATTACAAACACAGAGAGATGAAAAATCTCTTGAAGTTTCAGAAAAAGAAGGGGCAAATGCAGTGCTCGATGCCCAGATTGCCCAGGTCAGTGCCCAGATACAGACCGGAAGCCAGCAGGCATATGCGCAGATACAGCAGGAAGTACAGGCATTACAGGCACAGGCAGAGCAGCTTCGTGCAAGTATTTCTGTAGAAACACCGAGTGCAAGCATTCCGGATACGAGTCTCACACAGGGACAGATCAACAATATGGCAATCACGGAGAATCTGGCAGAACTGGCAGTGCTCAGCTCTGAGGAACTGATGGCAAAGGCAAGAGATGGGATCAAGGCAGATTTTGATGGTGTGATCTCTGATGTAAAGACGATGGAGGGCGGCACTGCTGTCGCAGGAGGAGAGTTATTTACACTTGTGAGCAATCAGGATGTCAATGTAAAGCTGGAAATTCCTGCAAGTGATTTTGACAAAGTAGAAGTTGGAAGCAAGGCGGTTGTAAAAATCGGAAAGTATAAATACGATGGAGTTGTAGAATCTATCGATAAGATTGCAGTTCCAAATGCAAAAGGGAACCCAGTGATCGGTGCAAATGTAAAGATTCAGAATCCAGACGAGAATATCTACATTGGAGTTGCGGCAAAGTTGACAATGACAGTGGCAGAGGAAAAGGATGTCCTTTACCTTCCGAATGAAAATGTAAATACTTCGACCGAAGGAGATTTTGTCTATGTAGTACAAAATGGTGTTGTGAAGAAAAAGGCAGTGGAACTTGGAATCACATCCAACAGCAAGGTGGAGATCAAGTCAGGTCTGAAAGAAGGAGACAAAGTTGTTGCAGATACTCTTGGAACGGTGGAAGAGGGGATGAAAGTGACAACGACAACTGTGGCGAAGTCAGAGGAGAAATAGAAAGGTAGGTACGCGATGGCACAATTATTGGAATACATTAAGATGGCATTGTACAGTATCAAGTCCAACAAAGGGCGTTCTTTCCTCACGATGCTCGGAATCATTATCGGAATTTCTTCTGTGATCACAATTGTGTCAATCGGAAGCGGATTAAAGGCAGATGTGATGGCGACCGACGAGACAAAAAGTGTCTCTGTGATTGTTAATAAAGATGCTACAAGCTACACGAATATTATTACCTGGGATGATCTGAAGGCGGTAAAGGATAATCTTGGAAATAAGGCAATCGGAGTAGTGTCTTCCGGCGCAACGATGGGGACAGTCACGACGAGAAAAGGAGAGTTTGATGCGTCAGTTACACTGACAATGCCGGATGAGGAGAAGAATCCAATGCAGACTTCGATCATCCGAGGAAATTATTTTACCGAAGACAATGTGCTCAATGCAGATTCTGTCTGCGTTATTGACAAAGCAAGTGCATTGTATTTGTTTGGGACACCGGATGTCATCGGAATGGAGTTAGAGGCGACGATCGAAGGTGTGCTGCAGACCATCCAGATAGTTGGAGTCCGGGATTCTGATGAGGAATTGATGAAGGCGAATGACGAAGCTATGAAGATGTTCGGTATGGAGATGCCGGTATTTCTTGAGATGCCGTATACAACAGCAGAAAACTGGGGAAGCCAGATAGAGGATTTTTCCAGCCTGACAATCTATTTAAATGGTGGAGACCAGGCAAATGCAGCTACAAAATCTGCTATTCAGACATTGTCTGCAAGGCATTTGGGAGAGGGCGAGGAGCTCTTTGTCAAACAGCAGGAGATGAACATGGCGGAAGCGATGGGAAGCGTGCTTGACATGGTGACAGCCTTTGTAGCATTTGTAGCAGGAATTTCCCTTGTTGTCGGAGGAATTGGTGTCATGAACATCATGCTTGTATCAGTGACAGAGCGGACAAGAGAAATTGGAATCCGAAAGGCGCTGGGAGCGAAGACATCATCCATTATCGTACAGTTTTTGTGTGAGTCTGCGATCATTTCTGGAATTGGTGGAGTCATCGGAATTTTGATCGGAGCAGGGCTGTCTGGACTGATCTCGGTACTGGAGATTGGTGGATTATCCGCGAGACTGTCTCCGACAGCAATCGTTTTGACGACCTGTTTCTCGTGTGGGGTTGGAATTGTCTTTGGCATTTATCCGGCGAGAAAGGCGGCGAAGATGAGTCCGATCGATGCACTGCGACAGCTCTAAAAGTGTAACAGAAGAAAATGTATTTGTCAGAAGGGAATCATTGTGGCATAATGAAATTTGCCAGAGGAGTAAAAGAAAAAGGAGGAGAGGTCTATGTTTAAACCAAACAAATTATTAAAAGTTGTATCAATTATCTTTATCGTACTTGCTGTGATGGGGGCAATTGGTACCGTAGGAAGTTATTTTATGCTGCAGTCTATGGGAGATGTTGTAAATGGAGTAGATATGAGTGCAGTAAAAGCAATGGCAACTCCGTTGACGTTGCTTCAAGGATTATTTTCTTCCCTGTTGATGCTTGTATGCGGAATCTTTGGATTGAATGGAAAATCCTTTAAGGTATGTCTGATCGGCATGATCATCTACCTTGTGATCGTTGTGATTGCATTTATCCAGTCCATAATGTTGGTAGGATTTCAGGTATTTTCCATTATCGATTTCATTTTGCCGATTTTATATCTGTGGGGATTGTATCAGTCTAAGGAATAAGGGAAGAGAAGGAGCAGCCGTGTTTGGCTGCTCTGTTGAAAATAAGAATGGATAAAAAAGGAACTGCTTTGCAGAAGGTGTTTGGTCAATTGTCTTGATCAAATCTGCAGGCAGTTCCTTTTTAGTATTATCTATTTAAGATCAGTTTTGTCAGTTCTACTGGCTCTACAATCTTTCCATCTTTGTAAACACGCATGTTTCCGGAAGCGATCTCATCGATCAGGATTACTTCGTCGTTGTTGTAACCGAACTCAAATTTGATATCCCAGAGGTCAAGTCCGATAGATTTTAAATCATCAGCAACGATCTTTGTGATCTTTAATGTCTGCTCTTTCATGCTTTCGAACATTTCCGGTGTCATGATTCCGAGTGCTGCAAGACCTTCTCCAGTCACAAGCGGATCACCTAAAGCATCGTTTTTGAATGTACACTCTACATAACCACCGTCAAGAACTGTTCCGTCTTCGATATATTCTCCATATCTGCGGATGAAACTTCCTGTTGCAACTAAACGACAGATTACTTCTAATCCGTGTCCAAACACTGTCGCAGGGAGCACTTCCATTGTAGCATTTTCCACATCAGCACCTACATAGTGTGTCTTGATGCCTGCATCTTTTAACAGTTCAAAATAGTGAACAGATGTTTCAAGATTTGCTTTGCCAATACCTTCGATTGTTAATCCAACACTATTTTCGCCCGGATCAAAAACTCCGTCTTTTCCAGTACAGTCATCTTTGAATTTGAGCATTACATTTCCGTTCTCAAGGCTGAATACATCTTTGGTTTTTCCTTCATAAATTTTCTTCATTGTACAAATCTCCTTCTGTAATTAATGAGTGTTATCTTACTGAACTTCTTTACTGTATCACAACTGATGGAAGATGAAAATGTTTTTTTTACAATTTTTTTGAAAAAATTTCACAAAAAATAAGAAAAAAACCTATTAAAAATCAAGGCTAATAGACATTAAAAATTAGCGCTAATAGATGAGAATAAAATGTATTTTTATTCGTAAATAATGAATATTATAAAAACAATTTGCTTGAGCAAATGCAGAAGAGTGATAAGAAAAACTTGTTTTTGCGAGGAGAAATTCGATATAATAGAGGTCAGAGAAAAAGTTTTGTGCATTTCATCCAAAGGAATTGAAATGAGAAAAAAGCAGAAAACATGGAGAAATCGGAAAAGGAGGGAGCCGGTATGGCAGAGAAGAAGATTTTAATTGTGGAAGATGACAGAGGCTTAAACCAAGGGATCACACTTGCCCTGCACGCGCCGGAGTATCGATTTTATTCAGCGTACAATCTTAAAGAAGCAAGAAGAATCTGGAAAGAGGAGAGAGTATCTCTTATCATTCTGGATATCAATCTTCCAGATGGGAGTGGATATACCTTTCTTGAGGAGATCCGGAGAGAGTCGGAAGTTTCGGTTATTATGCTGACGGCAAATGATTTGGAAATCGATCAGGTGACCGGATTTTCTCTCGGGGCGGATGACTATATTACGAAGCCCTTCAGTCTGATGATCCTGCGGGCGCGGGTGGAGCGGATGCTTGTACGGATGGCACAGGACAAAGGTCTTACTTATGAAAAGGACGGGTATCGGTTTGTATTTGAACAAATGTATTTTATAGTTAGAAGGTCAGGAAGTTACGCTGAGTAAGACAGAGCAGAAGCTTCTGCGTATTTTGATTGAGCATCAGGGCAGACATTGACAGAGAGCAACTGGTGGATCGAATCTGGAGTGACGGAGCGCAGTATGTAGAGGAGAATGCACTTTCGGTGACTGTCGGAAGGCTGCGAAAAAAGCTGGAACAGACGGGAAAGAAAAATCCGATCCAAACGGTATACGGACTTGGTTATGTGTGGGAGAGATAAAAAGATAGAAGAAACAAAAAGAAAAGGTAAAAGGGAAAGGGGGAAACCGTGTGCGAATCTTTCGGACAACAAGGACACTTCAGAGACTGGATGAGATGCTGACTAAAGCAATCAACGGAACATTTACGGAGGAGACATATGATGAGACAGAATTGTCGCGGCTGGAGTCAAAGTGGAAACAGTATTTTACGATGTCCAGTATGTCGATGGAACGGACAAAAGCAGAGCGGGAAAATATTCAGTCAATGATTTCGGACATTTCTCATCAGATGAAGACGCCACTTGCAAATATTATGCTGTATTCGGAACTTTTACAAGAGCAGACCGAAGGAGAGCAGGAGAAATATCTGGCAGAACAGATTGAAACGTATGCGAAAAAACTGGAATTTCTCACGACGGCACTTGTGAAATGTCGCGGCTGGAGTCGGATGTTTTTAAAATCTGTCCATCGGTACAGCGGGTAGGAAGCCTTGTGCGTCAAGCGACAGAGGAGATTCTGCCAAGGGCAAGGCAGAAGGAGATCCAGATAGAAATCTGTGGTGATATAGAAGGCAAAGCGAACTTTGATCAGAAGTGGACACAGGAAGCCTCTATAATATTTTGGATAATGCAGTAAAATATTCACCGAAAGGAAGCCGGATAGAGGTGGAAGGGATATCATATGAGATGTATTTCTGTATTGCGGTCAAGGATCAGGGAATCGGAATCCGGGAAGAGGAGCGGGCACAGATTTTCAGCCGCTTTTACCGGTCAGACCTGGTGCAGCAGGAAGAGGGCATCGGGATCGGACTGTATCTGGCCAGGGAAATCGTTCAGCGCGAGGGTGGCTATATCAAAGTAGAATCCAAAGAAGGAAACGGAAGTATTTTTAAAATATTTCTTCAGAAAGAGTAAATCTGTCAAAACTGTTAGATTTTGGAAAGATTCTCGTAAGAATGATTTTATAAAATGACTTTATAGAAAGGAACCGCATGACGAAAAGAGGGGGGTTCTGATTCTATAAGGTCTTTTTCTTATTAGAAAGAACAAAAAATGGTTAGGGATGAAAAGAAACTGTGTGAATGGAAAGGAGTTGTTGGTATGACAATTTTAGAGGCAAAAGAGTTGAAAAAATATTATGGAAGCGGAGATACCCTTGTGAAGGCATTGGACGGTGTGGATCTGGCGGTAGCACAGGGAGAATTTGTATCGATCGTAGGAACGTCGGGAAGTGGAAAGTCAACATTGCTTCATATGCTCGGAGGTTTAGATGTGCCGACAGCCGGTCAGGTCATTGTAGATGGAAGAAACATTTCTACACTGAAACCAGAAGAACTGACAATTTTTCGAAGAAGAAAGATTGGATTTGTATTTCAGAGCTACAACCTTGTTCCGGTGCTAAACGTCTATGAAAATATCGTCCTTCCGATCGAGCTGGATGGAAATGAAGTCGATGAAGACTTTGTGGAGGATGTGATCCATGTACTGGGACTGGATAAGAAAAGGTATAATCTTCCGTCTCAGTTATCCGGTGGACAGCAGCAGAGGGTAGCCATTGCCCGGGCGTTGCCAGTAAGCCTGCGATCATCCTCGCCGACGAGCCAACGGGAAATCTTGACTCAGCTACAAGTCAGGATGTGTTAAGTCTTCTCAAAGTGACAAGCGACCGGTTCGGACAAACAGTTGTGATGATCACACATAACGAGGAGATTGCCCAGATGGCAGACCGGATCGTACGTATCGAGGATGGAAAGATCAAGGGAAGAAATGCGCGCAGAAAGGGCGGTGAATTCTATGCGTAAGGTGCGTAACAAAAAGGTTATTGATAAGATCTCGTATAAAAGTTTCCGGGCAAACCGGACAAGGAATGTCATTGCCATTATCGCTATTGCACTGACTGCAATGTTGTTTACCACATTATTTACAGTGGGAATCGGAACCGCAGAGAATTTTCAGCGGCAGACCATGCGTCAGGCAGGTGGTGATTCTCATGGAGTATTCAAAAATATTACGGAGGAGCAGTATGACAAGCTGAGCAGACATCCACTGGTCAAAGAAAGTGCGGATAACAGACTCGTGGCGAATACGGTGGAGAATCCAGAATTTTTAAAGCGACATATGGAAATATGGTATTATCCGAAGAACTTTTATGGACACCATTTCATTGAGATCATTGATGGAAAAGCGCCGGAGAAGGCGGAGGAAGTACTGGTCGATGAAACATCGTTAAAGCTGCTTGGGATGAAAGTGAAAGCCGGGCAGCGGATTACACTACTTCTGAAAATCCGGGAAGGACAGGCGCCGGTGGAGCGCACCTTCCGCATTTCCGGAGTGATCAGATCCGATCCGGCTCTTGATGTGGGCTTTACTGTTGTATCCAAAGCATATCTGGCAGAACATCCGGAGGAATTGCAGTACACCTATGATCAGGATACTTCTCCGGTAGGCGCAATCCGAATGGAGATTGTTTTTCAAAATTCCCAAGGGATACAGAAGAAACTGGATAAGGTAGCCAGGGAAAGTGGATACTCCACGAAAGAGGGAGAAAAAAACTATATTGCAAGCAACGCAAACTGGGCATATATTTCTGAGAGTACTTCGGGAGACCCTATGACAGTTGCTGCGATTGCAGGTGTTGGATTTTTGATTGTTTTGACAGGCTATCTGATTATTTATAACATTTTTCAGATTTCTGTTATGAAAGATATACGGTTCTACGGGCTTTTAAAGACGATCGGAACGACTGGAAAGCAGATTAAAAAGATTATCCGAAGGCAGGCGTTGTTACTTTCCGCCATCGGAATTCCGTGTGGACTTTTTGTTGGATTTTTTGTAGGAAAGGCGATCGTACCAATGCTTTTATCACATACGATAGCGGGGAACAGTGATTCGGCAGTATCTATGAATCCGTGGATTTTTGTTGGGGCAACCGTGTTTGCACTTGTCACAGTATTCATTTCGGCAGGGAAACCGGCGAAATTGGCGGCAAAAGTTTCCCCGGTGGAGGCTGTGCGCTACACAGAAGGAAAAAGGCAGGCGAAGAAACAGAAAAAAACGACAGACGGCGGGAAAATCAGTCGGATGGCACTTTCTAATTTAGGAAGAAATAAAGGGAAGACCGTTATTGTAATCGTGTCGTTGTCGCTTGCAATCGTATTATTAAATAGTATTTTTACTTTTACAAATGCATTTGATATGGACAAGTATTTGGCGAACTTTGTCAGTTCCGATTTTGTGATCGCCAATGCAAAATACTTTAATTCAGAGTATTCTGCAAGGAAAGAAGAGCTTCAGGAATCAAATTTAACGGAAAGCTTTATAGAAGCGTGTGAAGAACAGGAAGGATTTGAAAAAGGTGGACGGATCTATGCGGCAACAGATCAGGTCGGAGTAAAGATTTCTGATTATAAAATTCCGAAAAATATGCCTGTAAATGAAAACGGGGAACTCTGTTGGATGTGGAATGGAGAAAAAATTCCGGTAACAAAATTGAATGAAGAAAACTATCAGACAATGTATTATGGGTAGATGATTTTCTATTTGAAAAAATGGAAGTTTATGAAGGGGAGAAAGATCTTGATGTGATCAAGGAAAAGCTGGCAACAGGGAACTATCTGCTCTATGCAGTGTCGACAGATGATAATGGAATGGTAAGAAAAGAGGATATGGTACATCATGCGGGCGACAAAGTTACTTTGAGTTTTCCAAATGGCGAAGAACGGGAAGTAGAAATCATCTCCGTGATCAAAGAAAATTATTATGGGTTATCTACGCGTTATTCTGTGATATTTCCATATTATACAACAGCGGAAGTATTTCGGAAGGACTTATCGGAAGACTATCTGATGAGCTATTCATTTGATGTGAGAGACGACCGAGAAGAAGCGATTCAACAATTCGTCAAAAATTATTCGGAAAAGACAGAGCCTACGATGAACTACGAGTCAAAATTAAAATGGTCCAACGAGTTTGAAAGTTTGAAAGGGATGTTTACAATCATTGGATGTTTTTTGACATTTGTAGTTGCCGTGATCGGTATCCTGAATTTTATCAATGCCATTCTGACGAGTATCGTCACAAGGCTCCGTGAGCTGGCAATGTTAGAATCAATCGGAATGACGAAAAAACAGATTATAAAGATGCTGACATTGGAAGGGATTTATTACGCAGGATTTACAATGATATCTTCATTACTCATCGGTATGTTGATGTCCGTGACAATATTGCGGGTACTGACCTCACAGATCTGGTTTATGAAATATCAGTTTGTAATCTGGCCAATGCTTGTGACTTTTCCGTTTTTACTGGTGCTTGGATGGCTTGTTCCAAAGGCTGCGTATCATTTCCAGGGAAAGAAAAGCATGATCGAGCAGCTGAAAAATGCGGATTAATCTGAGAAAATCAAAATATTGTTGACAGAAGTTGCTGCAATAAATGAGGGGAGAATCATTGAAGGGCTCATGAAAAAGGTATTCTACTTAGCGTAGATTGTAAAAAAAGATTTTACTGATACAATAAACTTATAGGTGAAGGGAGATTACTATGAGTTATGTAACAGGAAATACGATAAGAACGTTAAGGATCAAACACGGAATCACGCAAAAGGAATTGGCAGAAAAACTGAATGTGAGCGATAAAACAATTTCAAAGTGGGAAACAGAAAAAGGCTTGCCGGATATCAGTATAGTAGAAGAGTTGGCAAAAGCACTTCATGTATCACTGACAGAATTATTTACCGGAGATCTGAAGACAAATGAAAATGTATCCGGAAATATAAAAAGAATACAATTCTATGTATGCCCGATTTGTGGGAACATTATAACAGCTGTAGGCGAAGGAAATTTTTCTTGTTGTGGAATAACACTTCTAAAGCAGGAAGCAGAAACCGCTGAGGAAGAGCATTCACTTTTTGTAGAAACTGTTGACAATGAATTTTCTATTGTGATGAAACATTCGATGAGTAAAGGGCATTATGTGTCTTTTATTGCCTATGTTACATCGGGGTCTGTAGAAATAGTAAAATTATATCCCGAGCAGGATATTTCTGTACGATTTCGAAAAAAGGGACATGGATTTTTATATGGCTATTGTAACAGACATGGACTGTTCAAAAAATATATTTGATTCTATTTTTACAAATGTGGAAGCGGACAATTACAAAAGTGTTTACTTAACAAATATATTCATTTGTCATAAGCAACAGCAATAGAAGAACTATGTTGTCTGCTTTCACAGTGTGGCCACGATAATGTTTCGTACCGATCAATGATGAGAGAAGATAGAGAAAACAATGGAAAATCACGGAGAAGCGTCAAAAGCAGCTGCGGAAATTGTATGAATTGTACAAAATAAAAATAAAAAATAAAAAAACTATTGACAATTCGTGTCGAAGAATGGTATGATAACTGAGCGCTCGAGAGAGCAGACAGATGAAGAAAACAACGGAAAACCGATCGAAAAAGAACCGAATAAGAGAAAGTACGAAAG
>ENA-OQAA01000627-OQAA01000627.1-human-gut-metagenome-genome-assembly--contig:-NODE-627-length-22892-cov-1.797848_pt1 | contig 22892 bp, 21 predicted proteins | sample MGYA00242489_ERZ504515 | MGnify/ENA primary metagenome ERZ504515 (study PRJEB26092, sample SAMD00036237) | human gut metagenome | host: Homo sapiens | study: EMG produced TPA metagenomics assembly of... | reverse complement strand
CGTTAACAGTCAAATGGCAAGATCATGTATTGTTTTATGACGAGATTGATGCAGTTGGAAAGAAAAGAGAGAGTGGTCAAATCGGCGGCAATGATGAGCGTGAGCAGACGTTAAATCAGCTGCTGTCAGAGATGGATGGTTTTGATGGTTCTAAGGGCGTTGTCATTTTGGCAGCGACAAACCGTCCGGAGTCTCTAGACCCTGCACTTCTTCGTCCAGGCCGTTTTGACCGCCGTATTCCGGTTGAACTGCCTGATCTTAAGGGTCGTGAGGATATTTTGAAGGTACATGCGGCAAAGATTAAGATTGCAGACAATGTTGACTTTAATGCAATAGCGAGAACAGCAGCAGGTGCATCTGGTGCTGAGCTTGCCAACATTGTTAATGAGGCAGCACTTCGTGCCGTCGTGATGGAAGAAAATTTGCAACACAGACTGATTTAATGGAAAGTGTTGAAGTAGTTATTGCTGGTTATCAGAAAAAGAACCGTATTCTTTCAACGAAAGAAAAACTGATCGTTTCGTATCACGAGGTCGGACATGCGCTTGTAGCAGCGCTGCAGACAAATTCCGCACCAGTCAGAAGATTACGATCATCCCGCGTACATCAGGTGCGCTTGGCTTCACAATGCAGGTTGATGAAGGCGAAAAGTATTTGATGACAAAGGAAGAACTTGAAAACAAGATTGCAACCTTTACCGGAGGACGCGTGGCAGAGGAGCTTGTGTTCGGTGATGTGACAACAGGTGCATCAAACGATATTGAGCAGGCAACTAAGCTTGCACGTGCAATTATCACCAGATATGGCATGAGTGAGTTCGGTATGGTAGCAATGGAAAGCTTAAATAATGTTTACTTAGGTGGAGACACCAGTATGAGCTGTTCACAGGAGACAGCTGCGAAGATCGATGATCTTGTAGTGGCACTTGTGCAGAAGCAGTATGAAAAGGCAAAGAATCTTTTAAATAGTCATATGGACAAACTTCATGAAATTTCAAAGTTCCTTTATGAGCACGAGACAATTACGGGTGAGGAATTTATGGAAATCTTAAATTGTCCACAGATTGTGGCACAGGATTAAGCACAGATTTGTCACAAAATAAATGAATTTGACGAGGATTGCAAAAGAGATTAAATTTACCGTCATATTTTGATCAAAAAAATACAAAAAGTTAATAAAATGCTAATTTTATTCATTGTAATTATTAGGAAAATGCGGTAATATAATCTCGTTGCCTTAGAAAAAAAGTATTGCCCACATGGCAGGATTTATTCTGGGAGCAAAAAAACAGACTGGTAAAACAAGAAGATACTGTTGTCTAAATTAAGGTACAGAAAGGATATCGCGATGTTAGAATTAACAAACACAGAACAAGTGATCATGAAATGTATCTGGGAAATTGGTGACAATGTAGCTGTAGCAGACTTGTTAGAGCGTCTGAAGACAGAGTATGGTAAAGAGTATGCTAGAACAACAATTAGCGTATTTATGTCCTACCTGCGTGACAAAGGCTATGTAACATATGAAAAGAGAAGTCATGCATATGTTTATAAACCATTAATCTCAGAACAAGATTATCAGAAAGAGTTGATGAAGCGCTATCAGAAGACTAGCTTTAGTGGTTCTGCGGTAGAGTTCATCCGTGCTTATCTTGACAGTCAGGAATTGACAGCCGAAGATCTTAAGGCTATTCGTGAACTGGTTGAGAAGAAGCAGCAGGAAGTAAAGTAAAATACAAAATGAGTAATAAGCAATAAGAAAGGGAATCACCGCAAGGTGGTTCCTTTTTATGTGGCGGGATTGTCAAAAGTGTGGTAAACTGGTATGGTAGAAAAAAAACCAGATACACTCGTGATATAGATCTGGATAAAAAATAGACAAAGCAGTACAGGCAAGGGAGGACATGCAATATGGCGAATCGTATCAATAAGATTATTTCGACAAAGGCAAATACATTGTATGCGATGAAAAACCTGATCAAAAAGGCAAGCATTGAGGAAATGTATATCCTTAGAGTAGAAGACTTTTGGCGCAACAAAAATCAAGTCTGCACAGAGATTATGGAAAAATTTGGTGGCTGCAGAATCGTTGTGCGAAGCTCTTCTACGCAGGAAGACTGTATGAAGTCCTCCAATGCAGGACATTATAAAAGTATTCTTGATGTAGATTCAGCGAGTCGTGCGCAGATCGTAGAATCAATCGAGGCTGTAATTCAGTCATATGAAAAAGATATAAAGGGTATTTCAAATGAGCAGGTGCTGATCCAGCGCCAGGCAATGGACGTGTGTGTCAGCGGTGTTGTCTTTTCACGTGACTTAAAAGGAAAGCGACCATATTATCTTGTTAATTACGATACTTGGGGTCAACAGACAGTGTAACAAGCGGGTCGTGGCGGCAAAACGCTTTGGATTGCGAGAAATGTTTCACTTTATCAGCTTGAGGAGCGCTGGCGCAATTTGATTACAGCAGTAACAGAAGTAGAGAGCATCATAGAGGATATTCCGCTTGATATTGAATTTGCCATAGACAGCCATAATCAGGTGATTCTATTTCAGGTTCGTCCGCTTGCAGCAGGCTATCGTGAAGGACGTTATATTGATGATTATTCTTTCTTTGCAAGAAAGGGTCAGATTTCGCCGGGAGTATGAGGAGCACCTTGATGCAATTACAGGAAAGCCGATGAAGCTTTCTGATATGGCTTTTTGGAATCCATCTGAGATCATTGGAAGCAATCCAAGGGCGTTAGATTATTCACTGTACCGCGAGATCATAACGCATCATGCATGGAATGAAGGAATCCGTACATTAGGCTATCGTGCATTTAATGAGGATCTTATGTATCAGGTTGGAAATAAGCCATATATTAACTTGACATATTCCTATTATTCACTGATTCCAGCAAGTATTCCGGAACCGCTCGCACTTCGTCTTGTTCAGTATTATCAGACAAGGCTTGAGGAAGACCTTTCTGCACACGATAAAATTGAGTTTGAGATCATTTTCAGCAGCTATGATTTTATGACGGAAGAAAATTCAAAGAGATTGCTTCGTTATGGTTTTACCGAGGAAGAACGTAAACTTCTTGTGCGCGAAGTAAAAAAGCTTACGATTGATGCTGTAATGAATCAGGAAAAGATTTTAAAAGAAGATCTTGAAGCACTAAAGCGTCTTGAAAATTGCCGTGAGGAAATTGAAAAGCTGTTGTACCAAGATGTGTCAATTGACAGAATCATCGACAGTATTTTGACTTTGTTAAAAGAAATTCGCACAATGGTACTCCACAATTTGCCCGCCAGGCAAGACTTGCCTTTATCGCAAGAGCATTTCTTCGCACGCTTGTAGATGCCGGCTACTATACAAGTGAAAATGTGGATACTTTCATGCAGGGAATTTCTACAGTATCATCAGAATTTAACGATGATTTTGAGCGCTTTTCTGATGGTCTTATAAGCCGCGAGGAGTTTAACTTTAAGTATGGACATCTTCGAAGCGGCACATATGATATTCGTTCAGACCGCTATGATGCATGAATTTTCGCCCTGCGCCATCGCGTATTAAAAAAGATAAGGTAAAGATTCAAAAAGATCTTGATATCAGTATTTTGACGCAGGCTCTGGAAGATACACAGCTTGATGTGTCTGCAGAGCGTATGGCAAATTTTGGATCAGCGCAATTGAACAGCGAGAGTATTTTAAATTTGAATTTACAAAATCGCTTAGTATGGTATTAGAACTGATTCGTAAGCTTGGCTCAATTTTGGAGATTCGTACTATGGATTTGTCTTGGCTGTGTGTAGATGACTTTAAGCTATATGAGTCAGGCTGTGATCCAGAAAATTTAAAAAAGCTTTGGATGAAGCTAATCACAAAGCGGCGCCGTTTAAATCATGACAGCCGATTAATTCTTCTTCCAGAAGTTATTTTGTCAGGTGCGAGCGTAGATGTGATTCCTGTGTATGAGGCACGCCCTAATTTCATCACGGCAAAGACAGTCGAGGGCGAGGTAGTGTTGCTTGATGAGGAGCCGGATGCTGATATCACTGGAAAAATTGTTGTAGTGCCAAAGGCTGACCCAGGCTACGAATGGATTTTTACAAAAAATATCAAAGGATTTATCACAAAGTACGGTGGTGCAGCTTCTCATATGGCAATTCGATGCGCAGAATTTAATATTCCGGCAGCAATCGGCTGCGGCGAGAAAATTTACGATACGGTATCACAGCTTGACTATTTGGAAATGGACTGCAGAAATGGTCTGATCAAGGAAGGCATTCAATATACAAATCTCCATGCACTTATTACGCAGAGAGAGGGTGTCAATGATTATGGAGACCCAACCGATATACTAGAGGCTGGATATGTTGAATTTTATGAGTCTATTGGTTTTATTCCTCGTCCTGTTGCAAACCATACTAAAAACTTCGAGCGTCTGTTTGATGAAAAAATAGATCTTTTGATTGTAGTTGGCGGCGGTGCACTTGGACCGCAGTGGTATGACCGTAAACATGAGGAAACGGTACAGCCATACCGTGATAAGATGGAAGAAAAGCTTATTCACTACTGTGTTAATCATGGAATACCGATTATAGGTACATGCCGAGGCATGCAGTATGTGAATGTTCTATTCGGCGGAAAACTGGCATATCATCCTGATCTGCCGTGTCCTAGAGAGCGCGGTGAGGATCATAAGGTACGTTTGCTAAAAGAAAATCGAAGCATTTACGTTAACAATTATCATAAGGATGTCATTTTCGAGGATGCACTTGCAGACTGCTTTGAGCCGCTTGCAATAGATGAAGATAATCACACCATCGAGGCATATCAGTCTGAACAGATGAAGATTTTAGGTGTTCAGTGGCATCCAGAGCGAAAATTTGGCCATGCAGATGGAATTGATGAGACGCGCCGTCTGGTAAGAGATTTTATCTCGAAATTTATTCATTAAGCTAGAGGATATATACCATTTATTAACTAAGAAAAGAGGAAATAAGAGAATATGTACGATATGATTATAGTAGGGGCTGGAACAGCGGGTCTGACAGCAGGAATTTATGCACTCAGATCTGGCGTTAAGCCGCTTATTCTGGAGTGTGAGGCTATGGGCGGACAGATTACATTGTCTCCGTGTGTGGAAAATTATCCAGGTATTGCAAAGATTAGCGGAATGGAGTTTGCAGATGGCCTGATGGCACAGTTGACAAATCTTGGCGGTGAGGTTACTTATGGCAGGGTAATTTCGGCACGAAAAATAGATAATGGCTTTGAAGTTTGCACTGAGGATGGTGAGACATATGAGGGCAAAAATCTTATTATTGCGTCAGGTGCGGCACATCGTCATCTAGGAATCGAGCGAGAGCAGGAGCTGATTGGAAGAGGAGTTTCTTACTGTGCTGTATGTGACGGACCATTTTTTAAGGAGAAAACAGCGGCTGTTGTAGGAGGAGGAAGCGCAGCTCTTCAGGATGCGCTGTATCTGGCAGGCATTTGCAGCAAGGTGTATTTGATTCACAGAAGAGATACATTCCGCGCTGAGAAGAGTCTTATTGATCAGGTAATGGTGGCAGAGAATATTGAGTGTGTGATGGAAAGTCGTGTGACTGCACTTATTGGTGAAAAGAAGCTGACAGAACTTGAAGTTACAAATCTTTCAGGTGAAAAGAAGACACTTGTGGCAGATGGCTTATTTGTTGCAATAGGAATGGAGCCTCACAATGAAGTATTTAGAGATCTCGTAGATCTTGACGAGGCTGGATATGTAATTGCCGGTGAAAATTGTAAAACAAGGACACCGGGAGTTTACGCTGCAGGAGACTGCCGTACTAAGACGGTGCGTCAGCTGACAACAGCAGCAGCCGACGGAACAGTATGCGGACTTGTTTGTAAAGCAGTATAAAAATAAAACCTTCAAATACATTCGATAAAAAATGTATTTGAAGTTTTTTGTTTGTATTATGCTTCCTCAGAGATATTATTCTCGGCAGCTTTTTGTGCCTGCGCAGCACGATGCTTTTCAAGAATACGGTTGATTCTGTCAGTCGGATTTAATAGACCATGAATTGATACATTGTGATTTAAGTTATCAATCAAAAGTGCAATATACTTGCTCAGATCAACATTTACATAGTACGGACGAGATAGCAGCTCTGGTCTCTGGTAAACAAGGTTAGTGGTCAGGATATGATCAATGATACCCTGTTCATAAGCAGCATCAAACTTTGCCAGTCCATTTGTAAACAGACCAAAAGTAGCAGCAGCGTAAACCTTGCGTGCCTTACGGCGTTTTAATTCGCGTGCAACATCAAGAATGCTGTCACCAGAAGAAATCATGTCGTCGATAATGATGACATCCTTTCCTTCTACGTTGGTACCTAAAAACTCGTGAGCAACGATAGGGTTCTTTCCGTCTACAATGCGGGTGTAATCGCGGCGCTTGTAGAACATACCCATATCAACACCAAGATAGTTAGTCAGCTGGATTGCACGGCCCATGCCGCCCTCATCTGCTGATGACCATAAGATGCTCATTGTCAACCTGCAGATCTGGCTCTGCACGAAGCAGTGCTTTGATAAATTGGTATACACACGGAACGCTCTCAAATCCATCACGTGGAATTGCGTTCTGAACACGTGCATCATGAGCATCAAAAGTAATGATGTTGGATACACCCATTTTTGTAAGTTCCTGAAGAGCCATAGCGCAGTCAAGAGACTCGCGGGAAGTACGCTTGTGCTGGCGGCTTTCATACAGGAATGGCATGATTACATTGATACGGCGTGCCTTGCCTTCAACAGCAGCAATGATACGCTTTAAATCCTGGTAATGATCGTCTGGAGACATGTGATTCACATATCCGCACAGAGAATACGTTTGGCTATAGTTACAAACATCCACCATAAGATACAGATCGCAGCCGCGGACTGATTCCTCGATAACGCCCTTTGCTTCACCGGAACCGAAGCGAGGATTCTTTGCTTTGACAATGTAGCTGTCCTTGCTGTATTCAGAGAAGTGAAGTGCAGTAGATTGTGCATGACTTCTCTCAGCGCGCCACTCAGTCAGGTATTGATTAACCTTCTGTCCAAGGCTTGCGCAGCTTTCAAGTGGGATAAGACCAGTGTGCCCACTGGTATCGTGTTCAGATTCTTTTCGTTTGGCATGATGACCTCCATGATTATAATATGCAGCTTACCTGCGTCCAAAAGTACGAACCTTAACTAATCATAACATGAAGATGTCGAAGATTCAAGCCTTACGTCGAAATGGATAAAAAGAAATTTACGTAAAAAGAAAGAAAAATTTGTGCAACATGACCCCAGAGAATCAAAGTCATAAGCGAATTAGCAGGGGTCATGTTATTTTTTAGAAAAAAAATATGTCTACGAATTTCTTAAATCTTCTCCAAAAACAGGGATAGGCGTATATTGCCCCATAAGTCGTGAGGAGATTCGCTCAGTGTAGGTACTTTGAAGCTCTTCTGGGCTTAGATTTGTTGAGATAATAGTTGTTTTCCTTGACAGATCACGCGAATTGATCACATGAAACAGCTGACTGATTACAAAAGGAGTCAGATTCTCAGTTCCAAGATCATCAATAATCAACAGGCTGCATGTGAGTGCATATGAATCATTTTCTGATGAATCATCGTTGTTAGAATGAAAACGCTGCATAGCTGATTCAAAAAATTCAGGAGCAGTCATATATAAGACAGAAAAGCCTTTGTCAAGAACAACCTTTGCAATACAGTTACAAAGAAATGTCTTGCCAACGCCCGGATTTCCAAAGATTAAAAGACTAGGGTTTCCATCCTTGAACTGATAAGCATATTTTTCATAAATAAGTTTGAGACGCTGCATATGGGCGCGATTACTCATTCCGCCAAGAAGAGGATTTGGTGCATCTGAATAGCGATTTATATCAAATGTATCGAAATTCTCACGTTCCAAACGGTCTCTAATGCCAGACTGTTCATATAGTAAGCTGATGCCAGCCTGCTCAAAACAATGGCATTTGCGGTTCCCGTCAAGATAGCCAGTATCCTTACAGTCTGGGCAGCTATACTTTGGCTGAAGATCATCAAGTGTATAGTGAAGAGAAGAAAGAAGCGCACCGCGCTCGCGTCTAAGTGCATCAATCTGCATTTGCGCGTTTAGCGCCTGCGCTTTATTGCCAGTGATTTTAGCCTTTGCAAGAGCAGCGCTAGATGTTGGAAGAGCTTTGAAATCTCAAGAAGTCTTGGGCATTGCGCATAGATATGGCGCAGACGTTCTTCCATCTCATGCTGGTGTTGGAAACGGATGCGGCTGTAGCGGCGCATCAGTCATTATATTGTGAATTGGTCAGAGCCATAAAAAGTCAATCCTTTCTGCGATAATCATTCATTTGAATCCTGACTATACTGCTTTAAAATCTTTTCCATGTAATTATTATTTTTGCGCTCAGTAAAATTACGAAACTGCTGTGTACCCTTTGCAACAGAAGAAGCACGGCTTGAACTGGTGCGCTTTGCAGCATCACTTTTTACCTTTTGATCACGCTGATTTTCAGCAGCCTCTGCGTCAGCAAGTGACTTCACATTTTTTTCTTTCCAGCGTTTTAAGATGCTTTCTGTAAAATTAACATTTGGACGCTGACATTTTTTCATCGTGATATTGCAGGCATAAACATAGACATCTGTAGGGAAACTGTAATCCTTAATCCATTTATTGATATATTCAAGCTGAGCCGGAGCAGGAGTCTGATTGTATAATCCATATGCCTTCATGATAGCATAGACAGTATCATTATGAAGCAGATTGTAATGACGAATAGCATCAAGTGTATGAAGACCCTTTTGATGCCAGGACTGGGCAACAGAATCAATAAATTTCATATTAAGCTTGCCCTTGCAGTGATTAGCGCAGTAATCAACAAGATAATCAATGACATCTGGTGAGCGGTTAAACTGAAGATACCAATAGCCAAATGATTCTGTGTCTGCATAATTAAGCGGACGCGAAAAATACTGCTGCCATGCCGACATATACATGTTAAACTCTGGATCGTTCTCAAGAAGAATCAGCTCCTCTTGGGAAAGATGAAGTGACTGTATAGAAGGGGTCGCATTTGCAGCAGAATGTGTAGTAGTTTGTGTGGAAGCCATTGAGCCAGAAGCATTTGCAATGGTTGTATTTGCAGGAGAAACTAAAGCAGGAGTGGGCGTAGGAATTACAGATTGTACGCTTGGAGCAGGTGCAGCTGTCTGTGTAGGTGCAGTCTGTGCAGAAGCATCTGTCTCTGCCTGAATAGATGGATCTGTAAATGCAACTCCTGACAATTCGTGACCCGATGTAAAGCTAAGGCGCATCAAACCAACAGATTCCCAATAGCTAAGAGAACGAAGTACCTCGCGCTCTGAAATATCAAGCCTGTCACTAATTGAAGCACTGCTTAAACCAGTGGCTGATGTCGAGACAGCGCGAAGCAAATATAGGTAAACCTTTACATCCGTACCGGAGGCGGCAGGAAGAAAACGGTCTATAAAATAGCCGGGAACAACAAGGTATCTATGCTGAGCCGGTTCTCCAGTAAAAGAAAGGACATAAAAAACCTCCAAAATCCAAGTATCATCTTTGTAAAGTATAGCACAAGTTATTTCTTTTGAAAAGCGATAAAAAATCCCCAATTATTTCCCTTAGAATCAGGGCAAGCAATTGGGGATTTTGCGAATACCTTATTTAGAAATTAAGTCTTCTCCGATTTTTACAACATCACCGGCGCCATAGTGATCACCAGATCACCAGAGGCTGCATGCTGCAAAATAAATTTTTCAATTTCTTCAAAGGTTTCAAAATAATGAGCACTTGTACCGGCCTGCTCTAACAAAACGCGGATATTGTCGGAGCTTATGCAAGATCATCAGTTTCTCTTGCCGGATAAATTTTTGCAAGAACGACCTCATCTGCTAAGGACAGAGCTTTTGCAAAGTCAGTAAGCAAAGCTTTTGTTCTTGTATAGGTGTGCGGTTGGAAGATGCACCAGATCTTTTTGTGAGGATACTTCTTTGCAGCAGTAAGTGTCGCTGTGATTTCCTGCGGATGATGTGCGTAATCGTCAATAATAGTAATTCCATTTACGACACCCTTCTTTTCAAAGCGTCTCTGTGTGCCATGGAAATTCAAAAGACCAGCAGCGATGGCATCCATTGAAAGATTCAGCTTTTTGCAAAGGGCAACGGCAGCAAGTGCATTGTAAACATTATGCTCTCCAGGAACACTTAACTGAATGTGACCAAGTGTAGTGTTGCTTGCATCTGTGACGTCAAAGGAAGCCTGAGCAAATTCATTATATGAGATATTAGAAGCACGATAATCGCAGGATTCTCCGTGTCCAACAGTGATAATCTCGCAGTCAAGTCCATTGATCAACTCAGAAAGATTATGAATATCACCGTTAATTACAAGTATTCCATCCTTTGGAAGCTTTTCCATAAATAAGCGGAAAGAATGACGGATATCGTCAATGTCCTTAAAGAAGTCAAGATGGTCTGCTTCAATATTCAGGATAACTTCCATAGTAGGATAGAAGGATAAAAAGCTGTTTGTGTATTCGCAGGCCTCAGTGACAAAAAGATTTGAGCCACCTACGCGAATATTTCCTCCGATTGTTGGAAGAATGCCTCCGACAGAGATTGTCGGATCAGTATCAGCAGCCAAAAGAATTTCAGTAACCATAGAGGTCGTAGTTGTCTTTCCATGAGTTCCAGCAATGTTGATTGCCGTTTTATAGTTTCTCATCAGCTGTCCAAGAAGCTCAGCTCTTGTTAACAGCGGGATATTGCGCTTTGTTGCGTCAACAATCTCTGGATGTTCAGGATGGATCGCTGCTGTGTAGACAACGACATCTGTTCCCTGCGGAATGTGAGAGATGGACTGATCATAAAAGATAACAGCGCCAAGTGAGGACAGATGGTCAGTCAGAGGTGATTCCTTAGAATCAGAGCCGCTGACAGTAAAGCCCTCCTTCATTAAAACCTCAGCAAGTCCGCTCATGCTGATGCCGCCGATTCCAATAAAATAGATGTGGCATGGATTTTTAAAATTAATATGATACATGGTACTTCCTCCGAATAATCAAGTTAAATAAGCAAAGTCAATACTGAAAAACAGATGTTTCTTAACACAAATTCTGCTTGATTTAAGTATACTCGATTTTGGAGGAATGTAAAGCGTAAATGTTATTATGCTGTGCGAATGAATGCCTATTCACAAAACCGCAATATTTACAGCATGCCCGAAGGTGAATGGATTTCACGAGCCGGATTAGTTGCATTACAGTTCACGGAACGCCTAATCGCAAAACCGCACGTTCCGTGCGTCGCTGCTAATCGCAAACAAAGTTTGCTTGCAGCTTTGTTTTGCTCATAAACAGGCGTTCACCCCGTCCTGCTGATCTGTCAAATTTCCATGCAAGCATGAAATTTGTCCAGATCTAGCATGACGCGTGAACTGTAACAAATAAATAAAAATGCATAAAAAATTTTTCTGTAAATTGTTCACTTTTTGAAAGAGATGTGCTATAATAACGACAAGTACTAAAAGATTACAGTTCCCCAAACGTCTATTCACAAGACTGCACTTATGTGCCTTCACTGTTAGACAGTTTAATTTTACTTGATGACAGGCGCTTGGTGAACTGATAACACAACAATTAAAGAACAAAGGGGTGATTTTGTGGTTAGAAAGGAAATGATCGCCATGTTATTGGCGGGCGGACAGGGAAGCCGTCTTGGAGTTTTGACTTCAGAAGTAGCGAAGCCAGCTGTATCCTTCGGCGGGAAATACAGCATTATTGACTTCCCATTAAGTAACTGCATTAATTCAGGAGTGGATACAGTAGGTGTGTTAACACAGTATCAGCCACTTCGTTTGAATACCATATCGGCATAGGTATTCCGTGGGATCTCGACCGTAATTATGGCGGAGTGACAGTACTATCTCCATATGAAGCAAACGAGAACAGTGATTGGTATACTGGTACTGCAAATGCAATTTATCAGAACATTCGCTATATTGACAGCTTTAATCCAGAGTATGTATTGATTTTGGGCGGTGATCATATTTATAAAATGGATTATCAAGTGATGCTTGATTATCATAAGGCAAACAATGCAGACGTTACGATGGCTGCTATGCCTGTTCCGATTGAGGAGGCAAGCCGTTTTGGCGTGCTGATCACAGATGATACAGGCCGTATCACTGATTTCGAAGAGAAGCCTGCACATCCAAGAAGCAATTTAGCTTCCATGGGTATTTACATATTTACATGGTCTGTGCTTCGTGAGGCATTGATCACAAATAAAGATATTCCAAATTGCGACTTTGGTATGCATGTCATTCCATATTGCCATAAGCGTGGTGACAGAGTATTCTGCTATGAATTTAATGGATATTGGAAGGATGTTGGAACACTTCATTCCTACTGGGAAGCAAATATGGAGCTGATTGATATCGTTCCTGTATTTAATCTGTATGAAGAGTTCTGGAAGATATATACTAAATCTGATAACCAGCCGCCGCAGTATATTGCAGATACGGCACAGATTGAGCGCTGTATCATAGGTGATGGCTCTGAAATCTATGGAAGAGTACGAAATTGCGTTATTGGACCAGAAGTTATTGTTGAAGAAGGTGCAGAAGTTTATGATTCCATTTTTGATGCAGGGTACTGTAATCAAGAAGGGAACAAAGATTTACAAGTCAATCATCGCACAGGATGCAGTTGTTGGAGAAAATTGTACGATTGGTGTCGGTGAGTATGCAGACAGCCAGTATAATAAGAAGGTTTACTGCTGTGATCTTGTAACCGTTGCAGAAGGCTCCGAAATTCCGGATGGCGTTACAATTGGAAAGAACGTAGCAATTGCCGGAAAGACCGCTATTGAAGATTATCCGGATGGAAATCTTGTAAGCGGCGGATACATCATCAAGGGAGGCGAGGAAGAATGAAAGCGATTGGTATAATTTTAGCCGGTGGAAACAACAAGAGAATGAAGGAGCTGTCATATAACCGTGCGATCGCTGCTATGCCAATGGTAGGAACCTATCGCAGCATTGATTTCGCGCTGAGCAACATGTCAAACTCCCGTATTCAGAAAGTAGCAGTTTTAACACAGTATAACACCGTATCCTTGAATGAGCATTTAAATTCTTCAAAGTGGTGGGATTTTGGAAGAAAGCAGGGCGGTTTATATGTATTCACCCCTACTATAACCGCTGAAAATAGTAACTGGTATCGGGGTACAGCCGATGCCCTGTATCAGAACCTGCATTTCCTCAAAAGAAGCCATGAACCATACGTGGTTCTGGCTTCTGGCGATGGAATTTATAAGCTGGATTATAATAAGATTCTGGAGTACCACATTCAGAAGCGTGCTGATATCACTGTTGTCTGCAAGGAAATGCCAGAGGGAGAGGATTTAAGCCGCTTTGGACAGGTGAAGGCAGATGATGACGGAAGAATCCGAGGCTACGAGGAAAAGCCAATGGTTGAGACTTCCAGAAATGTTTCATGTGGTATCTATGTATCAGAAGACGTCTTTTGATTGAGCTAATTGAGCGTGCAGCAGAGGAAGATAGATATGATCTGGTCAAGGATATTCTGATCCGTTATAAGGATATCAAGAGAATTTATGCATACCAGCTTGAAACATATTGGAACAACATCTCCTCAGTTGAGGCTTACTACAGAACAAATATGGATTTCTTAAAGAGAGATGTCCGCAGTTATTTCTTCAAGGAAGGCAACAGTGTATTCACAAAGGTAGATGATCTGCCGCCGGCAAAATATAATCCGGGTGCTAATATTTCAAACAGCCTGATCGCATGTGGAAGTATTGTAAACGGTACAGTTGAAAACTCTGTTGTATTCAAGAAGGCATATATTGGAAACAATTGTGTTATCAAAAATTCTATTATCATGAACGATGTTTATATCGGAGACAATGCAGTCATTGAAAACTGCATCGTAGAGAGCAGAGGAACCATCGAGCAAATGCATGCTATAAGTCAGAGCCAGGTGATATTCGCATCGTTGTAGAAAAGAAAGACCGCTTCATCATTTGATAATACCAGGGGATCAAAGTCACAAGCGAATCATGCTTGCATGAGAAAGCTTGTGACCTTGATCCCGCCAAAACATGAGGATGAAGCGAAGCGAATCCGAATGTTTTTAGAATTTATAAAAGAAGATAAAAAATTAGCTGCACAAAGGCGTGCAGAGGACGGAAAGGCAATACTGGATGGAAATTACAGATGTGAGAGTGCGCAAAGTTGCACTGGATGGTAAGATGAGAGCAATCGTCTCTATTACGCTGGACAATGAATTTGTGGTTCACGATATCAAGGTGATCGAAGGAGAAAAGGGAGTATTTGTTGCGATGCCAAGCCGTAAATCGGCGACAGGAGAATACCGAGATATCGCACATCCCATTAACTCAGAGACAAGAGATTATGTGCAGAAGATTATTCTCGAGAAATACGAGGAGGCTTTGCAGGAAGCATAAACTTTGATTTCATAACAATTCGACAAAGATATATGAATACTTATAAAAGAAAGACTGCCCTCGGGCAGTCTTTCTTTCTCTTGCAATTGTCGTCTTCATTCGGTATAATGTGGCTGAGGGAAAATGTAACGTAATATTTTTGGAAAGGCGAGGTTTTAAAGTATGAAAAGGAGAAAAACAGCAGCGGGACTATTGGCGGCATCACTGCTAGTAGGAGCAGCGCCGATGGTGACAAATGCGGCGCCAGTGAGAATTGTATCAACAAGCATAACAGAACAGTCTTCGTCAGGCTATCGTGTAAATGTAACATTTTCGGCAGATGCAGGTGTGAGCCGTGTTATGATGCCGACATGGACAGAGGCAAACGGACAGGATGACATTGTGTGGCATCAGGCAAGTGTTAGTGGTAATACTGCATCATTCTATGTTCCAGTCAGTGCCCATAAAGGAGAAAGCGGTGCATATATTACGCATATTTATGTATATGATAGACAGGGACAGTTTGCGCTAAAGGGCGAAAATGTAACAGTTCCAGCATCTACATCTGCGTCATCAAGCCTTTCAATTGGTGACGTTTCTATTACGGAACTTAGTGCATCAGGCTACCGAGTTACGGCAAAAATAAATGCACCGTCAGGAGTAAGCAAAGTGCTGATGCCAACATGGACAAACGCAAATGGACAGGATGATCTAGTGTGGCATCAGGCAAGTGTAAGCGGCGATACAGCTACATTTTATGTGCCGTCAAGTGCCATAAGGGAGAAAGCGGAGCATACACGACTCATATTTACCTATATGATAAAGCAGGAAAGTTAGCACCATTAAAGGGTGTAAATGTAACAGTGCCATCAGCAGTAGTAACACCGCCGACACCGTCATCAAGCCTTTCAATAGGGGATGTTTCTGTTACAGAGCTTAGCGCGTCAGGCTACCGAGTTACGGCAAAAATAAATGCACCGTCAGGAGTAAGCAAAGTATTGATGCCAACATGGACAAACGCAAATGGACAGGATGATCTAGTGTGGCATCAGGCAAGCGTAAGTGGCGATACAGCTACATTTTATGTGCCATCAAGCGCCATAAGGGAGAGAGCGGAGCATACACGACTCATATTTACCTATATGATAAAGCAGGAAAATTAGCACCATTAAAGGGTGTCAATGTAACTGTTCCATCAGGTGCAAATCCTGGAGGCAATTCAGGAAATAATAATGGCAGCGGTACAGGTGTGCTGTCGATGGCGATTCCATATGTAACAGAATTATCATCAAATGGTTTCCGTGTGACAATTCAATTTAATGCACCTGCAGGCTATAAAAAGGTTTCAACTGCAGTGTGGACAGCAGCAAATGGACAGGATGATCTGGTATGGCATAACATGACCGTATCTGGAAACACAGCGACATGTTATGTTCCAGTAAGTGAGCATAAAAACGAGCATGGTTCATACATTGTGAATGCATATGTATTTGAGACTGATACAAAATATGTACTTCAGGGAATGACCGTTCCAGTGCCGTAAGCAAAGAAAATGGAGGAACAAATGGCAAAGAAAAGACGCAGCTGGGAAGACTATCAGAAAAAGAAAATAAAAAGAGGCCAATCAGGTGCGCCTATTGTCATACTTTTGGTGCTACTTGTAATTGCATGTGCAGGTCTTGGTGTAGTGGCATGGGTATGCCTGCGCCCAGTGACGCTTCCACATGTGCAGCCAAATCAGGCAGCATCGACGAAAGCACCTGTGGAATACGAAACATGGGAGGCAACAGAGGCGGCTGCGGATGGTGCTCTTGTACAAAGCAGTGATCCAGTCATACAGGCTGCTAATTTAAAAGCAATGCAGTACGATTATGACGGTGCAATTGCACAGATTCAGTCAATACCTGGCTATGCAGATAATGAAACATATGTTAGCTGCATTCAAAGCTATGAGAGTTTGAAATCACAGGCTGTACAGTGGACAGATTATGATAAGATTACACATTATCTTTTCCATAGTCTTATTGTTGACAGTGAGCTTGCATTTGCAAGCTATAAGAGCAGTGATTATGATCAGGTAATGACAACCATCGAAGAATTTAAAGGATATAATGCAGTCTATGTATGACAAGGGTTATGTTTTGATAAGCCTTCATAAGATTGCAAAGATGGAAACGCAGCCAGACGGCACCGTGCAGATGGTGCAGCAGCCAATTTATCTTCCGAGAGGAAAAAAGCCATTTGTACTTTCCGAAGACGATGTATGCTATTATGAGTATATGACAGGAACTGGATTTGCGACAAAGCTTTGTCTTGATGAAACGGTAAGGTTGTAAATGAGTATGTTGAGCGTGATGGAAGTGTATCATATGGTTCTTATGACGTTTTGACTGTTTTAGAGGATTTTATTGAAACACATCCTGATTTTTCTTATCAGGGTTCAAAGGGTATTCTGGCATTTACGGGATATGATGGTATTTTAGGCTATCGCACAAGTGATTTCTGGTACAATGAAAATTGTGACTATTACGTTTCTACACCTGCAAACGATAAAGAAAAGCGCGAAGATCATACGTCACCAAATAAAAATATTGAGCAGGACAAGCAGACAGCACGAGAAGTTGCACAGGCAATTCGCGATCTGGCTGGGAGCTTGCCAGCCATAGCTGGGGTCATCTGAATATGACAAGTACAAGCTATGAACATCTTGTATGGGACACAGATATGTGGGAGCGCGAAGTAGAATCTATAATCGGAGATACAGATATTATTTTATATCCGTTAGGAGCAGATGTAGGAGATTGGAGACCATCACAGTATACATTTGAAAATGAAAAATTCAAAAAGCTCTGGGATGTAGGCTTTAGATATTTCTGCAACGTAGACAGTACTCAGTACTGGCTGCAGTATGGCTCAAATTACATGCGTCAGGGCCGCCGCAACATGGATGGCAGATGATGTTTAAGCAGATGGTTTATCCAGAGAAGGTACTCACAAGTGATCTATTTGACGTATATGATGTCTTTGACAGACGCAGACCGCTTCCTGTAAATGGAATAACAATGCCAGAAGATTTTGATCTGCAGGCACTTGCCGATTCGCTTGGAATGAGTGACCGTATAATAAATTGAACTAACATGAGCGCCATCGGGGACAGGGACGCCGCGGCAATTGCTTTTTTAATGCCACCGTCCCTGTCCACAGTGGCAGAAGGAGGAAAAAACATGTATATCATAGCAGGTCTGGGCAACCCAACCGCACAGTATAGAGGAACAAGACATAACGTTGGCTTTGAGGTTATTGATTACCTTGCTGACAAATACAATATTGATGTAACAACAAAAAAATTTAAGGGCTTAATTGGAACAGGCGCGATTGAGGGACAAAAGGTTGTTCTAGTAAAGCCTCAGACCTTCATGAATTTAAGCGGAGAGTGTATTCAGGAGGTCATGAATTACTACAAAACAGATATCTCTGATTTAATTGTAGTATATGATGATATTAACCTAGAGCCAGGACAGCTTCGCGTGCGAGGAAAAGGAAGTGCAGGCGGTCATAATGGTATGAAAAATATCATTCTGCATTGCAATTCACAGGATTTTCCAAGAGTGCGTGTCGGAATCGGAGCAAAGCCGCCAAAGATGGATTTAGCAGACTTTGTACTCAGCCATTTCCAGGGCGAAGAAAAAAAGGCAATGGAAGACGGCTATAAAGAAGCTGCCGATGCAGTTTGCTCTTTAATGAACAACGGACTAGAGGCAACCATGAATCATTATAACCAGAAGAAAACAAAATAATGATAAGGAGGGTCAATTGTGGGTATTTTTGCAAATCCGCTGACGGATCTGCTGGAATATGAAGACTTTTCAAGAGATTTTTTGAAGGGAACAGATCCAGTGGGCATGACAGGCTGTATTGACTCCGAGAAGGTGCATTTTATGAGCACCTTTCTTGGAGAGAAAAAAGTGCAGCTTGTTGTGACGTACAATGAACAGCGGGCAAGGGAAATTGAAGAAGATTATAAATTATTTTGCAGTCAGGTCTATGTGATTCCACCGCGTGACCTGATCTTTTTTAGCGCAGATCTGCAGGGAAATGCCATCATTGCAGAGCGCATGAAGGCATTTGCAGCACTTTATCAAAACGAGGCGAAGGTTATCATCACGACAATGGATGCGCTCATGAGCGAGGCAGTGCCGTTTGAACAGCTGATGAGTCATGTGATAAAGCTAAAAGAAGGTGATGAGCTTGATCTTGAAAAGCTAAAGCATGACCTGACTGTGATGGGATATGAGCGTGTAGGACGTGTGGAGGAGCCAGGACAGTTTACTGTTCACGGAGGTATTGCTGATGTATATCCATTGACAATGGAGGTTCCGGTTAGAATCGAGCTTTGGGGAGATGAAATAGATACGATTCGCTGCTTTGAACCGCAGAGCCAGCGCTCAATGGATCAGATCGAGTCCGTATCTGTTTTTCCAGCGGCAGAGGTGATCGCAGATGATACGGCAAGACGGCGTGCTGTTGGAATGATTAAAAATGAACTTGAGAGTCAGTTAGCTGTCTTTAAAAAAGCAAAGGAGCCAGACAAGGCGAAGCGTCTTCGTGAGGAGACAAACCGCATATTAGAGGCACTTGGCGAAGATGTTGTATTAGAGGCACCAGACAGCTATATAAGCTATTTTTATCCGCGCACTGTTCAACTTTCTGAATATTTTGATGAGAAGAACACGTTAGTTTTCCTTGATGAGCCGATGCGTCTTAAAGAGCGCGGTGATGGTGTGCAGGCTGAGTTTGAGGAAAGCATGAAAAATCGTCTGGAGCAGGGCTTTCTTTTGCCAGGTCAGACAGCGCTTTTAACACCGGCAAAACATGTTCTTGCTGCTTTGAGCGCGGTCAGGTTGCAGCATTGTCTTCACTTGACAGCCGCCTGGCTGACTTTACGGTGGTAAACAGCTACGCAGTAAATGTTCAGAACATGAACACCTACCGTGAAGGTTTTGAACTTTTGATAAAGGATCTGACACACTGGAAGAAAGAAAAGTACCGAATTGTTCTTTTGTGTCCGTCAAGAACTCGCGCAAACCGCATTGTCAATCAGCTTATAGAGTATGATCTTTTGGCATATTACAGCGAGGACGAGGATAAAAAGATAAATCCAGGTGAGATCATGGTTACTTATGGAAATCTTCACCGTGGCTTTTTATATCCGATGCTAAAATTTGCTGTTATCACAGAGAGCGATATATTTGGTGTTAAGAAAAAGAAAAAAGAAAAAAAGAGCCACTATCAGGGTCAGCGAATAAGTGATTTTGCGCAGCTAAAGCCTGGTGATTATGTGGTGCATGAAAATTATGGACTGGGGATTTATCGCGGAACAGAGCGACAGATTGTGGATAAGGTAACAAAAGATTATATTAAGATAGAAATATGGTGATGGAGGAAAACTGTATTTTCCCGTCACACAGCTTCATATGATACAAAAGTATGCTGATTCAGAGTCTAAGCAGCCAAAGCTTAACAAATTGAACGGCCAGGAGTGGACAAAAACAAAAAGCCGTGTTCAAAAAGCAGTCAACAACATTGCAAAGGAGCTTGTGGAGCTTTATGCAGTGCGCCAGAGTGGTCACGGCTATCAGTATGGAGCAGACACTGTATGGCAGAAAGAATTTGAAGAGCTTGTACCATTTGATGAGACAGCAGATCAGCTTGCAGCAATTGATGCGACAAAAGCTGATATGGAAAGCACGAAAATCATGGACCGCTTAGTGTGCGGTGATGTAGGCTACGGAAAAACAGAGATTGCCATCAGAGCTGCCTTTAAGGCTGTGCAGGACAGTAAGCAGGTCGTATTTCTTGTGCCGACAACTATTCTTGCTCAACAGCATTACAATACATTTGTTGAGCGAATGAAGGACTATCCAATTCGAATTGAACTTTTATCACGCTTTCGCACGTCAGCGCAGATCAAGGCATCACTTGAGCGCTTAAAAAAAGGGTCTTGCCGATATTGTAATAGGAACGCATCGTGTGCTGTCAAAGGATGTTGTATTTAAAGATCTAGGCCTTTTGATTATTGATGAGGAACAGCGCTTTGGTGTCACACACAAGGAAAAGATTAAGCAGCTTAAAAAAGACGTTGACGTGCTGACACTAACGGCAACACCGATTCCGAGAACACTTCATATGAGTATGATAGGCGTGCGCGATATGAGTGTGTTGGAGGAAGCACCGTATGAGAGAAGACCGATTCAGACATATGTAATGGAAATGAATTGGGAGATGGTTCGCGAAGCAATAAACAGAGAGCTTGCCAGAGACGGACAAGTTTATTATGTGTATAATCGTGTCAAGGATATTGATCAGATTACGGCACAGATAGCAAAGCTTGTGCCAGATGCAAATGTTGCCTTTGCACATGGTCAAATGTCAGAGCGTCAGCTAGAACAAATCATGATGGACTTTGTTAACGGTGATATAGACGTGCTTGTTTCCACAACTATTATAGAGACAGGCTTAAACATTCCAAACGTAAATACTATTATCATCCACGATTCTGATCGCTACGGACTTGCACAGCTGTATCAGCTAAGAGGACGTGTAGGCCGTTCAAACCGCACTGCCTATGCTTTTATCATGTATCAGCGAAACAAGATTTTAAAAGAAGAGGCTGAAAAGCGTCTTCAGGCAATTCGTGAGTATACTGATCTTGGTTCAGGTATTAAGATAGCCATGCGTGATCTGGAAATTCGAGGCGCTGGAAATCTGCTTGGCAGTGAGCAGCACGGTCATATGGAAGCAGTTGGCTATGATCTGTACTGCAAGATGTTAAATATGGCTGTCAAAAAAGAAAAGGGTGAGCTTGAGATGGAGGAAACCTTTGAAACAACGGTGGACATTCCAATCAGCGCTTACATTCCAGACAGCTATATACGAAACGAAGAAGACAGGATGGAAATTTACAAGCGTATTGCAGCAGTCGAGACAGAGGAAGAGTCAATGGATATGATCGACGAGCTTATCGACCGTTTTGGAAGTGTTCCAAAACCAGTCACCAACTTGCTTGAGGTGTCAATCCTTCGTGCGGATGCGCATTCTCTCTATATTAAAGAAATCAAGTCCTCGTCAACAGAGATTCGCCTGTTCATGCATCCAAGAGCAAAATTTGACACGATGCGTGTGCCGGATCTTATACAGTCTTACCGAGGTGCACTTCGTCTGCTTGACAAAGACAATCCTTATTTCTTATTGAGGGCAGGAGATGGCGCAGTCAAAGAAAAAACGCTGACATTGAAAACATTGAAAAAACTGTTAAGCGATATAAAAACGTTGATTGTTTCATAAAATCATGCTAAAATGAAAAGCAAAGTTCACGAGGCGCCCGATAAAGAAGATGCACTTCGGAGCGTTGATAGAGAATATAGAAATAGAGTGAGGTAAATTTATGAACCGAATTATGAAGTATGCAGCAGCAGCCCTCGCAGCAGCTACTGCCGTTAGTACATTAGGCGGATGCGAACAGTTAGAGAAAAAGGCACCAGAGGATACAGTTGCTGTTTCATTTGGCGATACAAATATCATGCTGGATGAGGTTACTTATATGATACGTTCCATGGAGTATACCTATGAATCATATTTTGGATCAAACATCTGCGGCAACGATATGGGCGATGGTTCAGGCATGACAGTCGGTGATTACATCAAGCAGATGTCTCTGTCACAGCTTCGTCAGACACTTGTATTAAATGAGTATGCAAAGAAAAATGGCATTGAGTTAAGTGATGATCAAAAAGCAAAGGTAGATGAGGCAATTGAGAAGCTCCAGACAGAAGCAGAGGATTATCTGGATGCAGTCGGTGCAACAGATGAGCTGATTGAAAAGACATATACAGAGAATGCAATTGCCAATCTTGTTTATATGGATCTTGTTGCTGATGTTGATACAACAGTTGGTGATGATGAGTTCCTTCGCAAAAAGATCGCATATGTAAAGCTGACGCCAAGTGAACTGACAGAGACGACAGCAGCCGATGAGGCAACTACAGAAGTGTCAAGTGATGAAGACAGCAGCGAAGAGGCATCTTCTATAGAGAATACAGAAGCAGAATCAGAAAGTGCATCCAAGGATGTAACGACTTCCACAGAAGAAGCAAGCAGTGAAAACGCATCCACTGATGCAGCATCAACTGAGGCAGCATCAAGCGAGAATGTTTCGGAACTTTCCTCTGAGGCATCCACTGAAGATTCAACTGAGGTAGAAACACTTTCAGAAGAAGAGCAGGAACGTCAGGATGCGATGAACGATGCAGCAGACAAGATCCTTAAGGAATTTGAGGAAGGAAATGATGCAGCAGACTTTATCAGTGATTATCAA
>ENA-OQAA01000626-OQAA01000626.1-human-gut-metagenome-genome-assembly--contig:-NODE-626-length-22916-cov-2.047172_pt1 | contig 22916 bp, 24 predicted proteins | sample MGYA00242489_ERZ504515 | MGnify/ENA primary metagenome ERZ504515 (study PRJEB26092, sample SAMD00036237) | human gut metagenome | host: Homo sapiens | study: EMG produced TPA metagenomics assembly of... | reverse complement strand
AGCGCGGTTCCTCCGTCCCCATATCTCGTCTGTACTGGTGACGCCGGAAGAAGTTGAAAAATAATATGCCTGAACAGGCTTTCCATTCTGACAGAGAATTTTTCCTTCTGTGTCCCTGACCGCCTCTGATGTTGCCTGCTGAGGAGCTATATTCTGGTATACCTGATAGTTTACACTGTCATCTACGTCTGCTCCGTACTTTGAAAGTCGTCCTTCCTGCATCTGTTTCCACGCATAGGTCCTGGCGCATACCGCCTGAGCTTTCAAAGCTTCCTTATGATAGCCGGAAGGCATTTCACTTGGCACCACTGCTTCCAGATACGTTTCCAGAGGCAGCTCATTGATCACAGTAAATCCCTGATCGGTCCTCTGTATCTCCAGACTTCCCTGATAAACAGGATTTCCGCACTGCCTTTGTATTGATGTAAGCTGAATCCCATTTTCATGAGCCGGTATCACCACAGGTTCCTCTGAAGCCGCCATATTTTCAGAGCTGCAGACAATCTCTTTTCCATCACGCAAAGCAGTTACCCGGGGATGAAAATACGACTGATAATCTGTTGTCATAAGAAGAACCCGTATGTTTCCGGCTTCTTTCATCCCGTCCTCAGTATCTGATTCCTCTGTTACAGAACCTCCGTTTCCGGCTTTTGCCTCCCGTGTCTCCACTTTCCCGGCGCCTTTGTTTTTTCCCGCACTCGGTACTTTTTCTTTCCCGGCTCCGGAGAACTCTCCTGTGCTTTGTATTTTAGATTCAAAGCTCCCCTGGTACTCTGTATTCTGTACCGGTTCTTTTACAGTCTCTCTTTCAGACCGACTCTGCTGCTCTGCCGCTTTTATGTATTCCTGTTTTTCTTTCAGCCGCGATTCTGCCGCCCTGTTTAACAGCATCATCCACGAAAAAAGAAGCAAAAATAAAATCTGATATCTAAAAAAAATTCTGGTTTTCCTCATATTATCATTGTATGAGAAAAACCAGAAAAATATGTTTAAACTCTCACGGAAAAATGATAAACGGTTTCAGAATAATAACGTTCTCCTTTTTCCAGAACCGGTGAATGGAACTCTTCTACATTTACAGCATTTGGCTCTACCTGTGTTTCCAGACAGAATCCGTCTCTCTTATCATAAATATGACCGTTTTTGCCGGCCTCCTGTTCTACAAAATTTCCTGCGTAAAACTGAACGCAGGGACAGTCGCTGAGAACTTCCATCACAATTCCTGTTTTTTCACAGCGGGCGCAGGCAATCTCTCTGATCTCTGCCTGAGTATATCCGTCTGTCACGTAATTGTGATCAAATCCGCCTGTAAATTTCAGCTGTTCAAATTCTGCCTCAATATCTTTTCCAATCTGTTTTTCTTTCCGGAAATCCATCGGTGTTCCTTCTACCGGAACATTTTCTCCCAGAGGAATGGAATCTTCTCTTACCGGGGTGTAGGTCTGAGCGTGAATGGTCAGATACTGATCCAGAACATTTCCGCTGCCTTCACCTGCAAGATTAAAGTAAGAATGGTTTGTCATATTCGCAACCGTCGTCTTATCGCACACACCGGTGTAAACAATACGCACAGCATTCTTTTCTGTAAATTCATATGTAACACTGATATCGAATTCTCCGGGGAATCCGTTTTCTCCATCCGGACTAATCCTGGAAACGTCACACTGTTATTTTCCTGATCTATGTGCTTTGCCGTCCAGAGTTTTTTTTCAAAACCGTCCGGGCCGCTGTGAAGATTGTTATTTCCTTCGTTCTGAGCAAGAATTACCTCCTGACCATCCAGCTTAAAGCGTCCGCCCTCTATTCTGTTTCCGCTTCGTCCGATACATGCGCCGAAAAAGCATCCGTTTTTCATATAGCCTTCCAGTGTATCGTATCCCAGAACCACATCCGTCAAGTTCCCCTGACAGTCAGCACGCAGATCTTTGCGATCACAGCTCCAAATGAGAGAACCTCTGCATAAGCTCCCGAGGCATTCTCCAGATGAAAACATTTTACTTCCTCGCCGGACGGCAGTGTTCCAAAACTTCTTTCTGTTACCATGTCTTTTCCTCCCACAATACCATGTATTTTTGTTTTCCTTCAATGTCTGCCAGAACATCATGGAATCATTTTTATAAATAAAAAAGAGCCCTGTATATGGCTCGCTTTTTACAGAAAGTCCCGAAATGCCGTTCCCTTCCTTTTGACGCCTAGCCGAAGCCAGGTGGGTGTCCTCAACAGATGATCTGCCTACCACAACGAGAGGTCTGACATCACGATCTGCGATGTTGGAGTCCCTTCATGTCAATGTAGGTTCAAAAATAAAAGGGGCCTCGCACATTCCAGGATTTCTCTTTTCTGTTATTACTATTGTACCCTATTATATGTATTTTTTCAACATATTATTTGTAATTTGAATAATAAAATTTATATAAAATGTCACGGTTCAGTTCGCTCCGCCTCAGATTCCGAGGATTTTTCTTACGGCTGCAGGCATGTCCTCCGGAGCCACAACTGTATCATGAAGCACCGGCGCTGTACGGATCTCTTCCACTGCTGCCGGAAGTCTGACTCCACTGAGCGCAGACAGCGCGTCACAGAGTGCAAAATCATCCAATCCCTCATATCTGTCAGAAATAGCCGTAATTACACTTTTTGCAAATTTATACGGCTTGCTGTAGAGGCGATCACAACAGGAGTGGCATCCTCTGTTTCCCGAAGATATTTCTGGTATACCCCTGCTGCCACTGCAGTATGAGGATCGATCACATAATCGCTGCCGTACCATGTAGCGCTGATAGCTTCTCTCGTTTCTCCCTCGCTGCAGTAATTTCCGTAAAAATCTTCCAGTCCCTTTTTCATTTCTTCGGTGATCGTATATTCTCCGCCTTCGCTCAGAGATCTCATAAGCTCCGCACACGCCTGGGAATCCTCTCCGGTAAGACGGTAGATCAGACGTTCCAGGTTACTGGAAATCAGAATATCCATGGAAGGGGAAGCGGTCAGTATAAACTCACGTTTTCTGTCATAGGTTCCTGTCCGGAAGAAATCATAGAGAACCTTGTTTTCATTGGAAGCACAGATCAGTTTATGAATCGGCAGCCCCATCTGCTTTGCATAATAAGCAGCAAGGATATTTCCAAAGTTTCCGGTAGGAACTGTAATATTGATTTTTTCACCGGCATTGATCTCTCCTGCTTTTACCAGTTTTGCATACGCATAAACATAGTATACGATCTGAGGCACAAGACGGCCGATATTAATGGAATTGGCAGAGGAAAACTGAAAACCGTTTCTGTCAAGCTCTGCTGCCAGCTCCTGATCATTAAACATCCTCTTAACCGCGCTCTGAGCATCGTCAAAATTTCCTGTGATTCCCACCACTGAGGTGTTTTTACCTTTTTGTGTGACCATCTGTTTTTCCTGAATGGCGCTGACGCCGTTTTTAGGATAAAAAACAATGATCCTTGTTCCGGGAACATCCGCAAATCCGGCCATTGCAGCCTTTCCTGTATCTCCTGAGGTTGCAGTGAGAATTACGATCTCATTTTTTACATGATTCTTCCTGGCTGCAGTTGTCATCAGATGAGGAAGAATAGAAAGCGCCATATCTTTAAACGCAATGGTAGAACATGGAACAGTTCCAGGAAATATACTCCTCCTGCTTTTTTTACAGGAGCAATCTCCTCTGTATCAAATTTGGAATCATAAGCTCTGGCAATACAGTCTTTCAGCTCTTCTTCTGTAAAATCTGTAAGAAAACGGCTCATAACCTCATAGGCTGTTTCCTGATAGGTCATTTCTGAAAGACGGTCCATAGGTACGTCAAGCTTTGGAATGGACGTAGGAACAAACAGACCTCCATCCTCTGAAAGCCCCTTTAAAATTGCCATGGAGGCTGTTACTGTTTCTTCTTTTTTACCTCTGGTACTTTTATATAATACCTGCATTGTCGTTCCTGCCTTTCTTCTGTTATGATTTATTTTTGCACCATTGTATCATGAACTTTAGCAAAATACCATAGTAAAATCACAAAAAGACACAGAAAACCCCGCGGAGCTTTTCCGCAGGGCCTGTATTTCATTTTTATTCTGCTTTTACCATCTGAACCAGATCGGGATCTGATTTCTTATTCTTCTTATTCTTTTTGTTCTTTTTATTTTTTTCGGACTTTTCCGTATTCTGTTTTTCGGAGGATTTTTTATCTACCGGCGCTTCCTCCGGATAGGTATAAAATTCATGGACGCCGTGTTTAAACAGTTTTACAAGATCTTTTTCAAACCAGGCAATGTTGTGTTTTTCCGCTGCCGATTTCTGGATGAAAAACAGCGCTCCCTGAGAATAATCCGTACCTCCAGTGCCTGTCTGACCGCTTCTTTTGTTTCCTCTGTAACTGTAACCTCATTGATACGTCCGTCTGCCACAGGCGAAAACTGAGGTACCCCATTATCGTACTCCCAGATCACATCGGTTACAGTATCCGGAAACTCCGGATGCTTCACCCGGTTCATGATCACATTGGCAACCAGTACACGGCCTTTGATATCTTCGGTCCCTGCCTCTGCCTCCACGATCTGCAGAAGATTCTGATAATCCTCATCTGACATCATAGTTGCAGAGGATGACATGGATACCATTCTGGAATCAAAATCATTAACAGCAGCAGCCATAGATTCACTGAGATCAATTCCCTCTGCGCTCTTTCCAACTCTCTGAACTCTCTGTCCTACCACAACGTGTTCACAGGAGGTTCCGATCCGGTATATGTCAGAGCCTTCTGCCGGAGTTGCACTGAGTCCGGAAACTACTCCTGCTATTCCTGTAGGAAGTTCATAATCTGTACCTTCAGAAAAATCATATGTACTTTCTGCTTCGGAAGCAGCGTAAACTTTATGCTCCCGGTCACTGCCTGTCACTATGCCGCCTGCCAGGACTCCTACCGCTGCCAGAGCACATACACTCAGCGAAAGAAACCCGTGTACCGATGCATTTCCTGTTGTTTTGTTCCCTTTCTGTAATTCATGATTTTGTGATACTTTCCTGTTCCTCATAACTTTACTTTCCTTGCATTTTTATTATGTCATCTTTTATTTCTTTTGTAACATTTTCGTAATGCATAGGAAATTATATTTAATATCAGCTCATATGTCAAGCTATATTTTTTGTTTTTATACTATTTCACCAATTATATCACATGAATTCCATGAAGTTTCATGATTTTTTCATGTAGTAAAAATTATTTTTTAAGAAAAAATTACATTTTCTAAACTCATTATAAGTACATCTGATGACTTCGTCAACCATTTTACATCGACTGGTTCCGACAGTAAAAAAGTCTCTTATTCTTTCTTTTTTATGTGTAATTTCGTTTCTCGGACCTAAAAAATGTGGTTTTGTATTTTCTGATATATTTGCAGTTTCTTTTTATATTTTTTCATATTTTTAAAAAATTTTCATAGAAATTACCTGACAATTATGATATGATAAAAACATATAAAAAGCGTATTCAGAAGGGAGGATTCCATATGAGTAAACGTATTATTACCATCAACCGCATGTACGGAAGCGGAGGCCGGGTACTTGGAAAAGCGCTAGCAGAAAAGCTCGGCTATGCATTTTATGACAAAGAACTGATCGAGCTTGCAGGAAAAGAGAAGCAGATTCCTTTTCATGAGCTTGCAAAAGTAGACGAAAAAAGCCCCATCAGTGGCGCTTTTCCGGAGATCATGATGTTCAGATCACCCCTGACTTCTACACCATTCCCATGAATGACGTTCTCTATGAAGCCCAGAGAGATATCATTCTTTCTCTGGCAGAAAAGGGCAGCTGCGTGATCGTGGGACGCTGCGCAACCAGATCCTGAAAGGCCGTTCTCTCAGTGTGTTTATTCATGCACCCTTTGATCTCCGGGTCAGAAATGTACAGGCACGGACCGGAAGAGAAGAACGCAGCGCACGAAAAATGGTAAAGCGTACAGACAAAGAACGCCGGGCCTATTATGAATTTTTTACAGATGCCAAATGGACAGACTTAAGCCAGTATGATCTGTGCATTGACAGCAGCCGGTTTACTCAGGATCAGATTCTGGAAATTCTCACAGAGGCTGCCAGAGAATGCTGAATCCGGTTTCTGAGTCATGGAGTCTCTTTCTGATATCTCGACAGATATTTTCAATTGCTTAAAATTTTATATTTTATTTCGCAAATGATCAAATACTGGATTTTTTGTAATATAATCCGTAATATACGGGCATAAAAGAATTTTCGGTTCCTATATGTACAACGTACAGAGCATACAGAAAATCACCGGCTGACCTACAATTTCAGAACAGCCGGTGATCTTTTTTAATTCTGATGGTTTTCGATGTAATCCTTCAAAAATTTATATACTTCCGTTTCTACAGGGGGACAGCCTTCCAGATGATGTCGGAAATTTCTTGTACAGTGTCCAATGCCAAGTTCTCCTGTTTTTCCCCGGAATCCCTGCCCGATATGGATTTTTTCGTGCAGCTTTTCCAGAAGGCCTTCCTGTTTCAGCATATCAAGCGCCGGAATCAGATATCCGTAACAGGCGCTGCAGGATTCTACTTCCTCAACAGCATCTGCCAGTTCTACAACCTTACGTGATTTCGGAAGCTGTTCTCCTGTATCCGCTCCACACGCCCGGATATCAGCTTTTCAAGCTCAGAGCATCCTACGCCCAGTCTGCCTGCCAGTTCCACATAGGGAACGTCCGAAATCTCATAATGCATCAGATTGCACACATAGGCGTCCATCAGGACCGGATCCCGGCCTGTCAGCACCCGATTCATTACAACGGGATTTCCTCCGTCCTCAAAATCCAGATCCCCGCAGATATTATCTACCACAATAAAATCCTGACGGATACCCATATTCAGATGAGCAATCGGTTTATGAAGCCCCAGTGAATGAAAACGCCTTTTTTCCGAATTCGGGATCAGCCTTTCATATTTTTAAGGGCGCAGGTAATTTTGGTCTGGCAATGTCCCTTCAGCACAGGAACATTAATGAGAAAATCAATGTCCTTTACGCTGGTGCAGATATGAAGCTCCATTCCCCACAGTCTGCCGTATAGCTTTTGTCCTTTTGTGTGTCACGAAAGACTACTCCGTACTCATCACAGAGTCTGTCATATCCGCAGGCATAGAAGGCATCCATGGTTTTATCTCCCACCCAGGAACCCTCCATCAGCGTCAGATTTCGGAACCCTCTTTCCTGAAGATATTCAATAATGCCTGCCAGAACCTCAGCGTGGGTGGTTGCCCCGTTAGACGGATGAGAAGGGGAAACCATATTGGGCTTGATTCCGATACGAAAAGCTTTATTTCCAATCTGCTCTGCCAGCGCTTTCTTCCAGAATCCTTTTTGTCATTTCCTTATACTCTGTTCCACATGTTATAAAAATCTGATTTTTTTCCATAAATGCCGTTCCTCCTGTAACAGATAAATCACTTTTTATACAGGATACCTTATTTTCCCGGAAATTCCAGAGCCTTTTCTACAGGAAACATACGGACCAGGTATTTTAAAATTCTTTTTTCTCCAGGGCCTTTACACTAAATGTATAGGAGATCAGCATGATCACCATACAAAAACCCATAACGCCCAACACAAGCGCCAGCTTGGGGATATTTTCCTGGGCGTCTCTGATAAGAGCGTCTATGTCTACAGAAAACAGCTTAAAAAGATATCCGATACAAAAACTGGCCAGAAAAATCGCTACAACAAATCCCATTCCCACAATGCGGGATTTTTCCGGTCCAAATTTAATTCTCGTAGGGATCATTACCGCTGTCATAATCTCAGCAATAGCAAAATAAACAGGAAAAACAAACAGCATCGGCTCTTCCCCGTGGATCAGGGGCATTTTAAATATCACACTTCCCAGAACTGCCGCAATGACAAGTCCCACCGCTCCGGATAAAAAACAGATCAGATACTTTTCTTTTATATAAGTTTTTTTGCTGACAGGAAGACTTATCAGAAACGGCATTCCGTTTTCAAAATCATCATAGGAAAGTGTAGAAGCTCCGGCAAGCGCCAGCATGATCATAATAAAACTGGAAGAAAAACTTCTCATCTCCTTATTGACAAGTCCTAAAACAATCCCCATTGCTATTACTGCCAAATATACTTTACCTGTATTATAAAGCAAGGCAAGATCTTTTTTCAAAAATCCTTTCATAATGCTTCTCCTTTCGTCATCATGGTCAGTACCTGGTCTACAGTACCCCTTTCCACTGTAAGATCCGGATAATTTTCCTGATAAAACTGTCTCTGATCTGTAAGACAGCTGTAGCCGAAGGCTTCTTTTCTAATCCTGAGAAGGTATTTTTTATCCAGAGAGGCAAAGCTTCTGTCATCTAACTTCAGTACCCGTAATTACCCAGAATCCTGTCAGTTTCCTCTTTCATCACGATTTTTCCCTGATGGATCATATAAATCTCATCACAGAACTGCTCCAGATCTGAAGAAATATGGGAACTGATCAGAATTCCCCTGCCCGGAACCTCCATATACTCTCTGAGAAGATCCAGAATCGTTTCCCTGGACATAACATCCAGTCCGGCTGTAGGCTCATCCAGAATCAGAAATCTTGCGTTCACACTTATGGCAAAAAGTATTTTCAGCTTTGCTTTCATTCCTGTTGAAAATTCCTTCAGCTTCTTATCAACAGGAAGCTGGAAACGCAGGCACTGCTTCTCAAATTCCTTTTTCTGAAATCCCGGATAAAAGTCTCCCATAAAACTCATTAGCTGAGCCACTGTCAGGTATCCGGAAAAAAAGCTGTCCGAAAGAACCGTACCTATCTCTCTTCTGTCATTTTCTGACAGATCTTTTCTGTTTTTTCCAAAAATCCGTATTTCTCCGGAATCTGGTCGTACAAGTCCCAGAAGCATTTTAAAGGTTGTACTTTTTCCTGCTCCGTTGGCTCCGATAAGTCCGGTAACGCAATCTTCCTGAATCTTCATGGAACAATCAAGGGTAAAATCTTTATACTGTTTTTTTACCTGATCAAGTTCTGCAAGCATAGTTTATTCTCCCTCCATGATCAGCTGAAACAGATCACAGATTTCCTGATCTGTCAGTCCGCCTGCCCGCGCTTTGCGGACAGCCTCATCCAGATCATGTTCCAGCTCTTTTCTTCTTTCTTCCATGAGCATCTCCTGATTGGCCTCTGCAATAAAACTACCCTTTCCATGGACAGTATGCACCAGTCCCTCTTCTTCCAGATAATCGTATGCTTTTTTTACAGTCAGAGCGCTGATCTTCAGCTCGCGGGAAAGCATCCTAACTGACGGAAGGGCTGTCCCCGGAGCCATATCACCATTGATGATATCTGCCCGGATCTGTGATACGATCTGTTCGTATATAGGAGTCATGGATGTATGGTTAATAATGATATGCATATCTTCTCCTCCTGTACAAACAGTATATAACAGTATGTAACTGTTGTCAAGTGTTATATACTGTTTGTTCTTTTTTCTTTTTGTCTATAAAAAGAAACAGCTTGCCTCATATGTAAGACAAGCCGTTTTTCCTTATTTATCCTTATGAAGTTTTTTTCTTCTCTTATAAATTATGATTCCAAGAGCCGCCAGAGCTGCGGATGCTGCAATAAGCAGAATCAGAACCGGAAGTATCTGTGTGGAGTCTCCTGTTCTGGCAGTCTTTTTATAAACAGTCTGATCTCCGGAGCCATAGTGATAAGACGGCTCATTTCCGCTGCCTGGATTTTTTTCCACAGGAGTAACTGTCACCCTGGGAACAGAGGTGGGAGATGGTTCCGGACACTCTGGTTTTTCTGCCTTTACCATTGCCTCTCCATAAAAAATCTCCATTCCGCTTTCATCTGTATAAGGGAGAAAAATCAACGTGTTCTGTATTTTTCCATAGGTCTCCTGTCCGGACGTCTGTGTGATCAGATAACCGCCCGGCTTCAGCCCTGCAAACAGAACAGTTCCTGACTGGTCTGTCATTGCATTTCTGGAAGGAATCTCTTTTTTCTGAACTTCCTGCACAAGTTTTTCTGCTGTTTCTCTTACACTGGCAGCAGTGTCCAATTCTTCAGGAGTAATCCCAATATCATTAAGCGAAGGAATCCAGACAAATTTATCTGTCTTTCCCGGTATTTCCGGCTCTGCTGCCTGATATACGGCAATTCCCACATGCTCCGCAGATGTATTCAGATCCGGAATACTGACCTTCAGTGTAACGGCATCATTTTCCGAAGCCCGCACACCTGATGCCGTTACAAGCAGCACCGCTGCCAGAACAATCATATTAAAAATAAACTTTTTCATCCCTTCTCTCCCTGCCTGAATTTTTTCTTTCTGATGCGAATTACAAATACTGTAACAGCCAGTATCACAAAAACCACTGCAAGACTGACTATAAGTCTTGAAAGATTTCTGTCTTTTTTGTGTTCCACAGAACTGACTGTATCTTTTTCCTGAGGCGTTACCATTTCTGTGCGTTTTCCCCGGATCAGAAGCCTGTGAGTATTGACACCGTAGGGCGTACAGGTCACAAGGGTCGCATAATCCGTCCGGGAATCACAGATAGCTCCTCTGTCTGATCCGGAAGGACTGTACAGATCTGATCCACTCGATAAAAAAGTTCTTTACCCAGAGTGCTGATCACAAACAGATCTCCCTCTTCCACTTCATCCAGTCTGGTAAAAAGGTCAGCAGAGGGAAGTCCTCTGTGTCCGGAAAGGACTGTGTGCGTACTTTCTCCTCCTACCGGAAGAGAAGAGCCTCACAGTGTCCCACACCTTTTACAAGATTCTTTTCTTCTGTTCCATGATAAACAGGAAGCTCTACTTCTATTTTGGGAATCGTAATGCTTCCCATTACTCCGTTTTCTCCTGTTTTCAGAAGATTTTCATATCTTTTCGGATCCTGCTGACTGGCATAAAAAGCTCCGTGATTAAAATCCGGCTGTTCTGCCAGCTCCCGGTTATATTGATCTGCCTGAGCTTTCATCTCCTGATACTGAAGATCTGTAACAGACTCTCCTGCTTCACGGTACTGACGAACTACCTCAGCCTGCCGGAGATGCTCCAGATATCCAGAAAAAGCAGGGTAAAGGAAGATTCCTGCGCCAGTAAGCATAAGCATGATCAGAAATATTTTCAGGCCCTTATTTCTCATGTCGCTTTTCCTTCCTGTATTTCACAACCGGCCTTATCAGCAGATAGTAAAAGAAAATCACTGCTGCCACTACAACTATGGCAATCAGAATCTTATTTTTCCTGTTGTCAGCCGTATCCTTCTGGTTCCAGTCTTTCCATGTTTTCTGTACTTTCTGATCATAAGGTACTCTTTTTCCCCGCACAAGAAGACGGTGGGTATTAACGCCATATGGCGTACAGGTTACAAGAGTGACGTAATCCTGTTCCTCTGACGGCTGCAGATCCCCGGTATCTTCAGGAAGAACGGTTTTGATCTGATCTACTTCATAGGCAAGCGTCTCATCAAGTACCTGAATAAAAAACATATCTCCTTTTTCCAGTTTATCCAGATCTGTGAACAGCCTGGCTTCCGGAAGTCCCCTGTGGGCACTGAGAACCGCATGGGTTCCGCCTCCGCCCACAGGAAATGCAGTATTCTGAATATGTCCGACGCCTTTTTTGAGAACCTTTGCCTCTGTTCCATGATAAACAGGGAGCTTCAGCTGAATCTTTGGAATAATAAGGGTGCCAATCTGACCGTTATTTTTGTTCAGGATTTTCAGATACTCTTCCGATAACTGCTGATTCATCTCTTCTGTAAAAGGATCGATCACAACTGTCCTCTTCAGATTTTCATTAAATTCTCTTGCTTTCTGCAGTTCTTTTTCTGTTTCCGCATCATTCATCTGCTTTACCTGGTTACTGTAATCTTCTACTACTTTTGCCTGATTCTGGCTGTTCAGATAAGCACTGACAGACGGATACAGAAGGATCGAAGCACCCAGCAGAAATAAAACACCTGCAAAAATCCTTATTTTCATTGTCTTTCATCAGTTATTTGTTTTCTTTTTTGTTCAGTCTGACCAGAAGTACGGCTGCACCAACCATCACACCAATACCAACTACAGTAAATACCGCTGTGCCAATACCGCCTGTAGACGGAAGAGTGAAGCCTTTTGTGTTAATGATATCCAGCTGAGAGCTGTTTGCAGAATCTTTTGTTACTGAAAACTCTACCGGATCCTTCAGCGCTGTATATCCGGACGGAGCCTTTGTCTCTTTCAGATAATAGGTTCCTGCAGAAAGTCCGTAGAATTTTACAATACCGCCATCACCGGAAACAATCGGATCTAATTTGTTTCCTGCCTTATCATAAACGGTTAATTCCTGCTTGCATTCCTTATCTGCATACACTCTGAATTCAGCGCCTGCAAGTCCGTTTTTCTTATCATCCTTCTTAGTAAACTGATATCCGTAAGTTTTTACTTTTACCTCATCAAACTGTACGTCAATGCTATCATCATTCTGATAATCAAGTCCTGCTGTGTTTGTTACTTCATCTCTGACAACTGCATCTTTTGTCAGAATAGCATCATAGGTGATTACCACCTTTATATAGGTATTTTTCAGATTTTTATCTGGTTCTGCAAAGGTAAAGGTAATGTTTGTCTCCGCTGCTCCGTCAGAATTTTCCGCAGGCTCTGCTGTCACAAGAGCTTTCAGATCAGTTCCTTCAGCATCCTGGTCACTCTTATATCCTGTCACCTTCCAGGAACCTGCTTGGAAGGCCAAGCCTTTGCTCATGATATCACGGATAATATACTTTTCCAGAGTTCCGTCTCCGGAAGGAACCTCGGAAGTAATTTTAAAGGTAACCGTATTTCCTACTCCTGCACTTGCATTTGTCTGATCCTGAGTTCCCTCAATTTTGTCAATTTCTTTTTTTCCGATGATCTCATCCACTGAGTTTTTGGGTTCTGCAACAACATCATAAACCCACTGATTATTTACCAGGATCGGCACAGAGACAATAAAAGGATTACAGAATTCTTTGACTCCTGCAGGCGCCTTTGTTTCTGCCACAAGATAAACCGCCTTGTCCACAAACTTTCCGGGTGTTTTTCCGTCTGTTCCGGTAACACCTAATGTATTGACAGCTAATGCGGTAATCTCTTTTTTCTTTGTTTTTACTGCCTCAGCCAACGCGGACTGCATAGCCGCTCCATCATATACCTCTGTTCCGTTATCTGTATAAACAGGAGCAAGTCCTTCTGTCTTCAGATAACCGAGCAATTCATCATTCGTGATGGTGTATCCCAGCACAGGAGTCCCCTCTGACTGATAAAATTCACCAATTTCCACATAGTTAAAAGTAACATCTGCTATCGGCTCTTTATTCTCATCCTGCTTAAAAATCTGCAGGGAACCCTGTCCGCTAAGATCAGGGGCGGTGGCTGCGCTTACTGCTCCTGCAGTTCCCAGAAGCATTACTGTTCCCATAAATACAGCTGCCATACGTTTTAACATACTTTTTTTCTTCATATACCTTTTCCTCTCTTCTTTTTTATCTGTTTCTCTGCCGTCTTTTCTGGCAGAGATAACGCTTATATAGAATCAATGCCGCAGCAATGAAGATCACTCCTGCTGCCGTAAATAAAGCTGTGCCTCCTGATCCCGCCAGAGGCAGAAGAATGGTAGAACGATTAAAAATTTCTATCAGAAGATATTTTACACCCTCCTCATCTTCATGAGGAGACTCCTTCAGCGTCTCTTCATTTAAAAGAAAATCCACTGCCTCTTTTTCACCGGGCGTCACATATCCGGAAGGCGCCTTTGTCTCTGTCAGCCTGTAATAACCATAAGGAAGTCCTGTGATATCAATTTCACCTTTATCATCTGTTGTAAAACTGGAAGGATTATATGTTTGATCCACTTCCCAGTCCTTATTGTACTTTCCGGTTTCAAAAGATTTCAGCGCTTCCTCTTCTTTTCCTTTTATGGGCTTCAGACGTTCCAGCCGGAATTCGGCTCCGGGAAGAAATTTATCCGGCTCCTGTCTGTCCGCTTTTCTTACGATCACTTTTCCCGTACCTTTGGAATTGGTAACGGTCAGTATATCGCCCTCCTGTGAATAGGAAATGGAATATCCTCCGCTTTCTTTTGCCGGAATATTATCCTTGTTGTCTACAGAGATCGTTTCTCCGTTTTTCAGAATAAACGCTGTTTCCAGAACACAGTACTGATAGGTTTCTCCTGTTCCTTTGTCTGTTTTTTCAAGGCCCTTAAATACATGCTGCCACGCCGGGCTGCTGTTTACGCCAAACTCTGCTTCCGCAATCTTTTTGTATGCCGAATCCTCTTCAGATTCCAGTTTTCTCTGAAGTTCCACCTTCACAGAAACCGGACGGGCAGGGTCATTGGAATCCTTCCATACTTTTTTTACCGTAAGAGAGTGTGTACGGTTTGTTACCACATAAACAGAAACAGGGATTCCATCCTGACTTTCCGGTTCTCCGGCTGTATAAACAGCATCATAATTATTAAGATCCCATTTTCCGTCACCTGCATTCAGAGAAGCTGTTTCCTGAATTTTGTAGGTATAGGCAGTTCCTGTCTCGTTTACAACAGGAAGCTTGGGAGTTGTAAATTCCCACACAGAATCATTGCCGGAAACAGCGTCTTTTGTAGACAGTATAAAATACCGTTCTCGTCTATTGACTCTGTAAGGGGATTTCCGTCAAAATCTTCTGCTACCGGGCGGTAGGCGCTATCAGGTTCTCCCACAGCCTTTCTGAGAATTTGGATTTTTATCTCCTCCGGGCGGAATTCTTCAAATCCTTTATCCTCCCAGATTTTTCTTACTTTGATCCTGAAAGGCGCAACCGTGTTGGTAAAAGTATAAACTGCTGCCTCTCCTGCATAAACCGCCGCGTCTACATAAGGACTTTCCTGCCCTTCTGCCGGAACCACACCGTCAATAGATTCGTCTGTATCATGTCCCTCATGTACATTCAGAGTACCTGAATCTGTTCCAGCTGAAGTCCGTCGCCTGCCAACTCCCGGATCGTGTACGAAGTTCCTGCCGGGATACCGTCGATCACAGCTCTTCCTTCACCAGTTTCATTCACAGTAACCTCCACATCCTTTACAACAGGTTCTGTCTCCAGCCCTATTCCGGCAATATCAGAAAACTCAACCCGGAACCGATAGGTCTGACCTGCATAGGTTCCAAGCTCATCTTCCGGAACATTTAATTTTTTTACAATCTCCAGAGAGCCGAATTTCAGTCTGTTTACAAAAGCTGCTGTAAGATACACCGGATTGATTTCATTATTGTCTGGGTCTTCATAGCTTCTGTATACAAACGCTGTCTGCCCGTTTTCATTCACTGATATCTGGTTCCTTGGTACTGAAATCCTGCCGTCATATGGAAGCGCATTTTTCTGGGATCCCTGCGGAACATCTGTCAGATTCAGAATCACTCCTGTATTTTCCAATGTCTGGATATCGTTTCTTGCCGGAAGAAGATAGTTTTCATCAATATCCTTTTTTTCTCTTCCTTCCAGAATACTCCACACAGTATCAAACACTCTGGGGTCTACATTAATCTGCTGGATCTGAAGATAACTTCCCATTCGGAACTTATCCAGAAATTCTGCCCGTTCTCCACTTCCCAGACTGAACACTCCTTCATCTACCATGCGCAGTTTCGCCTGAACAAAATCCATACTGTAGTGGCCGTACCATGCACCTGCAGCCGGTGACAGCTGATTGGATTCAATGGAACCATAGTCAGAAATCTGATCTTCTTCCACAGAGAAACCATGTCCTGGTATATCCTCCAGGTCCGCATAAAATTCCAGATTATCTACATACAGCGGCTTTGTTATGGCTGATGCAATATTTATTTTTTTTACCCTGGTGCGGTCAAAGCTTACGCTGTCTGAACCGTTTTCTTTTTTCTGATATTTCATACTGTCCAGATCAAGGCGCACCATGTTCCAGCTGTCCTGTCCAATGCCGTTGCTGGTTCCGTTATAAGTCAGCATATCTGCCCAGCCGCCAATACGATTGCCATTGTTATCTTCCAGCGAAACATAAAGACTTTCTCCTGCAGTATCCATTTTGTGGCTCTGATTATTTGCTTCCAGCCTCAGATAATTATATTTGCTGATGTCCTTTGGTCTGTCGATACTGAATGATACTAACGCTTCCTCCGGAGGCTGTACGCCATGCTTCAGTTCAGACTGTTCCAGAATACACAGAACGCATTCTCTTTTTTGTGATGAGACTACTGCGTCATACACCATTTTTATGTCAACAGAATATCCGAACTGAACATTACTTGTCATAGTAATACTGTCAAAAGCAGTATTTTCTCCGTCTTTAAAATATCCTGCAGAATCCTCTACCGCTAAAGGCTCTCCGGATACTGCCCGGTTTCGGATTTCATACTCAAAGCTTCCGATTCTTTCCAGTGATTCCCGAAAAATCTCATTTGCCCCGTCTGTAATAATTTTATTGGTTACATCCAGCGTATTGCTTTTCGGAAAGTTAAACGTAATCCTAAGATTGGATGCACCAAGTCCCCTCTCCATATAGAACATGGTCAGCTTATGCTCCCGGATGCTTTCATCAAGTTCAAATGTTCCTGCCTTTATCACCTTGTCAACACGGTTTTTAATTTCCCATGTTTTCTCCTTAAAATTAATGGTTCCCGTACATCGGTCATGGATACCACCAATATCAAGTACCAGATGATTGTCAATATAGATCCAGGTATCATCATCGCCTGAGAACTCAAAGGTAACCGGCTTGGGGTCTTTGTCATCCTTATCCATTACAAGCTCATTGCCTTCCGGTAAGGTAAAGGGAATGGTAAAGTGTGTGCCAAAAAGGTAATTCACGCCAAGATTTCCTACCCTCGCTGGATTTTTGACATTCTGATGTTCTCCATAGGCTGTATTATATGGAAAGAATCCGTTAAGAGGCTGATTATCAGGTCCTTTTTCCGTACTTTCTGTTGCAATATAGTTATTGCCGTCTTTTCCAACCCGTTCCATATAATATCCTGTATCGGAATCCTGATACAGGCGTACAGACTGCTCTTCATTCATACTGTCAAACTCCCAGTATCCCTTCTGATTTTTCGTAAACGGAAAGCTTACATTTTTATATACATTTCCCACTGCTGCTCCAAGGCTGTTGTTTCCTCTTAGAAAATCCTCACTGAACAAAGGGAGTTCTACACCGTCAGACATTTTCAGAGTATCATCTGTCAACGTGTCCGATACAATCTGGGGTACTGGTCCTCCTTCCCGGCCAGTCCAGTCATTCCACTCATGGCTGCCGCCATACTGATATCGGTCTTTATTTGGCTTGTCCGGTGCTTCGCTTAAATACAGAGCTTTCTCACTTCCAGCTTCTTCATAGTAATCTTCTGCCGCATCATTAAACACACTGGAAATTATTTTTCCATAATAACTGGCGTCCAATGTAGAAAGGCTGATTCCCTTCAGCTCATAATTACTGTAATAATCATAAAACTCAGCATTTCCATAGTATGTATCGTTTTCCTGAACAAAAGATCCCTCGGGAACAGAAACCGTTTTATCTCCCATGGACTTAATATCAAGAACAGATTTCCAGGAGCCTGTCAAAGTTGGTTTCGTTTCTTTTGCCCCCACAAAACAGGGGTAGGAATATTCTGTTACAGGAATCGTCACCCATTTATCCGCAATATCTTTGCTGCTGTTCCACTCATGTTGAGATGAGCCGGTTTCTTTCCCATAAAACCGTACATATTTGTATTCGGAGCTTATTTCAACACCCCATACATTTTTTACAAAGTCAGAACTAATTTCACCCTGCCAGCTGTCTGGATCTGTTTTTATTAAGTCTTCCTGATTTGTCCAGTCTGTCCCATCCCTGCTGACAGAATATTGTATGTTTTCAAATCCTGTAAGAGTATTGTCATAACACACATAAATTCTGGACTGTTCACTGATAATTCTTTCTGTAAAAACAGGCTTCATCTCACGGATGTTATCTGCCTGAATCATCTTTCTGTTTGTATTATAAGGAAAATAAAACCGGAAGGTTATTTTTTCATAGGTTTTCTCTTCCTCCGTTCCCTGATAATCTTCATTATATGCCAGATTTCCTGTCAGCGTAAGAAGCGTCTGCTCTGTAGCTCCGCAGGCCTGGGGAAACTGATAATACCTTACTCCGGGTTCTCTTGTCTCTCTTGTTAATTTAAAGGAAACTCCATTATAGTAAAGTTCCAGTGTATTCGGATCCAGATATATCCCATTGTGATTCAGATCGGCTGTATTCACAAAAATTTTCTGTCCGTCAAGACTTCTGTCTGCAACAGAGGGATGCGATCCCCAATAGGAATCACTGATGGACTCCACTCCCGGCTGTCCCTCATGGTTATAGAAAAACGTATCCATGATACCCTCTTCAAAAATCAGGGATTCCGTATAATTAGGGTCTTCTATTCCTGCATCACTTTCTTTATAAATATTAAAACGTCTTACAATCTGATAAGAAGTACTATCCTCATATTCCAACAAAAAAGTTACTTCTTCATAACCACCCTGGGGAATAGGAGCAGAAAAAATGCTGGATCTGCCTCATACATAAGAGTTGTGTGATCCGGGGTATCAGAAGTGTTCTGTTCATCATAAAACTGCATGGTAACACGTTTTACCCGGCCTCTGTCGCTCTGCGCAATATCTACAAAGTAAATTGTTTTGCCGGCCTGATCTACCATCTCCCGTTCAGAATACGCCATAACTGTCTCTGACTCATACAAAGCATCTGCGCCCCAGTAGGAATATTCCGGAACGTTCATATCGTAATAAAAGGTATTAAATGATCCCGCACAAAAGTTCACCGGAATATAGCCCTGCATTTCCGTTTCCATCCCATAAAGCTGATAGAAATATCCGGAGAGAATCTCCCTGTTTTCCACTGACTGCCCATCTGCCTGGATAAAAGATACTGCAGAATAATCTCCCTGAGGAATCAGAACCGAATATCTTCCCCTGTCACCTTTTGTCATGGGAATGATCTGCTCACTGTCTTTCCCTCCCTGAAAAACAGCCATGATATTGTCCATATCATAATCTTTCCAGTACAGATTTACAAAAAACAGTTCCTGACCTGCCAGTGATCCGTCAGAGGATACCAGCAGTCCCGTATCGTCTGAAAAATCCACAGTATCATCCGAAAACTCTTCCGGCAGCTCCGGATCGGTATTCTCTTCTATGATGATGTCATCTCCCAGCTCATCATCTGCGCTTCCGAGATCCTCCTCCGATATTTCAGGTTCCTCCTGAGGAAGTTCTGAATCCATCTGAGGAAGCCCGGGGGATTCCGAAGGGATCTCTATACTTCCAAAGTCTTCCTCTGCTTCTGCCTCTGCAGAAAAATCTGCTTCCGGCATATTCTGTTCTGCCGCTTCTGCTGTTTTAAATCCAGACAGAGAATTTCCCGTACCCGGGGGAATCAGTCCAAAAATCAACAGAAAACATCAGAAAAAACGCCATCATTCTTTTTGACATTCTTTTCTTCATCGGCTGCCCTCCTTATACGACTAATACTAACACAGAATATTCACCATGCATAGAAGTTTTTTATATATTTTGTACATTATTATTAGTTTTGATAAAATCATTTTTATATATTTTGCATTATTATTCATAATATTCCTATGATTATTCTTTTCATCCAGATTACAACTGGTTTATATACAAAAGTGCGGCAAATTCCTGGATTCAATATTCCCTTTTTATATTTGCGCAAAAAAAATGAAACCATCCTTCTCAGACAGTTTCATTCTCTTTTATTGTGTTTTTAATACTTTATTCTGCTTTTTGGCTCCTGCTTCAGATACACGTACTTAATATAATGCAGAAGTTTCTTTTCTCCATGATCGTTCAGGATTCTTAAAAGTCCTTCCAGTTCTTTTTTGGTTCGGGGATGGATGAACCACAGGCTGTCCTTGCTTTTCAGGTAATATTCCAGAGGCTGGCTTTCTGTATAGGTATCCCCCAGATAGTTCCTGGATGCACTGATCCTGTCCATGACCATTTCCGCCACGTACTTCCGGGGCATCGGCGCCCCCATGATCACATGCTCTCCATCCAGTGAATAGTCCACCCAGTGTTCAAAATGATGCTTGTTTCTTCCTTTATGATGAAGCCAGGAGGTGGAAACCCCAATGTCCTCCCTTTCTGCATTATTTGGGCTCCTTGTGCCTGATAATATTTACAGCCTACCAGAAATTCTGCAGGCGAATATTTGGACAGATCGTGAAGAAGTCCCTGTTTGTAAAGCCCGATACGAAAGCAGTATTTCATCACAAGAAGCTTGTGTCTGGTAATGGTCTTAAAATGAAGCCACGGATGCACTGCTTATTCCTCCTTTTTACCTGTCAGCACCACAATGGTGCGGGGACTGATCTCTATATTTTTTTCATAGGACTCTTCTCTTTCCCGGAAGGAGTCACCCTCCTCTGTGTCTGAGGTATCGGCTGTTTTTTTCCAGGTCATACCCTCCGGAAGGTTGGGAAGAGCAATGGTTCTGTTTTCCCAGTGAAAATTATAGCCTACATAGATGAAATCATCCTCTGAACCGTCTTCTTTTTTGGCATAGGAGCCGCAGTACATCACTCCGAGAAGGCGGCTGGTATTTTCCTGATTCAGATACCAGGCGCGCTCTCCATGGAAAGAAATATCCGGAAAACCTTTTGCAAGATAATCAGCTCCTTTTGGCTCCTTCTCCATGTGAAGAATGGGATGAGCTTTCCGAAAGGCAACCGCTTCCTTTACAAATTCAAAAATATTTTTGTTCTTTCGGAAGGCTTTCCAGTCTGTCCATCCAACAGGATTGTCCTGACACCAGGCATTATTGTTTCCGTTCTGAGAATTGCAGAATTCGTCCCCTCCGTAGATCACAGGAGTTCCCTGGCTGAGCAGGAGCATAAGAAATGCATTTTTGATCTGCTGATCCCGCATTTTTTTTACAGCCATCTTTCTGGTAGGGCCTTCCAGCCCGCAGTTCCAGGAATAATTATACTCGCTGCCGTCCTGATTGTTTTCTCCGTTTTCTTCATTGTGACGATAATTATAGGCAACTGTATCATAAAGGGTAAAACCGTCCTGACTTGCCATATAGTGGACCGTTCCACCTGCATTCCGGATATGACGCAGATGATACTCCACAGCCGGAAGCATTCCTTCGTCGCTTTTCAGATAACGGCGCATGTCCCTCTGAAAGGCATCTGTACACTCTGCAGACATTTCATCCTCAGCGCTGACAGATAAATCCCGAAAAAGCTTTTTTGTCCCGTAAAGAATATGATCTCCTGCAAGAAGCTCTGTTGGCACGCCGTCTCCCATAAAATGAAAGCCGTCCACATGGTAATAATCTCTCCAGAACCAGGCCGCACGAAGGGCTGTAAGAGGGTTGGTTCCCCCGGGAAAATACAGCTCCATAATGCATTCCATCCCTGCCTGATGCAGAGCTTTGACCAGATCCCGGAATTCATTTTCCGGTTCCTTTGTGGCACAGTAGGAGCGCTTTGGCGCAAAATAAAAGCCCTTTACATAGCCCCAGTAGTTTATCCTATCCTGGCTTCTCTTTTCTGTGATCATATGGCTTTGTTTCCCATTGGAATACGGCAGTTCCATAAATTCATAGGCCGGCATTAATTCCACAGCGTTAATGCCCAGTTCCTTCCAGTAAGGGATCATTTCTTTCAGTCCGCTGAAGGTTCCTCTCCGTTTCTGAGGTAGCTTCTGCTGCTTTGTATATCCTCTTACATGTACCTTATACAGAATCAGATCCCGGTATGGAATCTCCGGAAACCGGTCTTCCTCCCAGTCATATTCCTTTTCTGTAAGAAAGGTACAGCGGATCTGGTTTTCATTTTCTCCGTTTCCCCGAATTCCGAACTGTTCCCTTCCGCAGATTCCATGAGCAAACGGATCCTGCACGATTTTTCCGTCAATGCGGAAATTATATTCATATTTTTTAGTGTTCAGCCCGGAAACCAGCATGGTACATACCTTTCCCATGCGTTCTGTAAAAGGAATCTCTCTGCATGGAACTGCGCTGCCTTTCTGGTACAGAACCACAGCCGCCTCTGCCCCCGGCAGAACCTCTGCCGCAAGTTCATTCCTTCTTCATTTTTGTTTGCTCCGAGCATTACGGGATTTCCATTTCGAATCACTATCCTGTCCCATTTTTCCATGATCGTCTCTCCTTTTCGACAGCCTGTTTCAGTCCCGTTTATTCCATTTCCTGTACAGAAAACCTCAGATTTTAAGATCCAGTTCTACCGGACAATGGTCGGAGCCCAGAATATCTGTGTGTATTTTTCCGTCCTCAAGCCGGCTTTCCAGCTGGGGAGAGGCAATAAAATAATCAATTCTCCATCCTGCGTTCTTTTCCCTTGCCTTAAACCGGTAAGACCACCAGGAATAAATGTTTTCCTGATCCGGATAAAAATATCGGAACGTATCAATAAAGCCGCTTTGCAGGACTCTGGTAAAACATTCTCTTTCTTCATCGGTAAATCCCGGATTTTTGCGGTTGCTTTTTGGATTTTTCAGGTCAATGTCCTGATGCGCCACGTTCAGATCACCGCAGCAGACTACCGGTTTCTTCTCCTGTAATTTCAGAAGATATGCCAGAAAATCTCTTTCCCATTCCATCCGATAAGAAAGTCTTTTCAGCTCGCTCTGAGAATTGGGGGTGTACACTGTCACCAGATAAAATTTCTCAAATTCCAGGGTGATCACGCGTCCCTCTTTATCGTGTTCCTCTATCCCGATTCCATTTACAACATTCATCGGTTCCTGCCTGGTAAATACTGCGGTTCCGGAATATCCTTTCCGATTGGCGAAATTCCAGTACTGATAATAGCCTGGAAGTTCCAGTTTCAC
>ENA-OQAA01000625-OQAA01000625.1-human-gut-metagenome-genome-assembly--contig:-NODE-625-length-22939-cov-3.015124_pt1 | contig 22939 bp, 25 predicted proteins | sample MGYA00242489_ERZ504515 | MGnify/ENA primary metagenome ERZ504515 (study PRJEB26092, sample SAMD00036237) | human gut metagenome | host: Homo sapiens | study: EMG produced TPA metagenomics assembly of... | reverse complement strand
TGAACCGGAAGCTGCATTCCGATCACACCAGTGGAAGCCGACAAGCACGCTGTCCGGGTCTACCTTGAGGGTTCTTGCTGCTGCCAGGGCTGTCTCTTTGCAGCATTCAAAGCCTTCTTTGCCTGTACATGCATTGGCAATCCCACTGTTGCAGATGATCACCTGAGCCTCCGGCTGATTGTACACAATATCCTGGTCCCATTTTACCGGAGCCGCCTTAACAATATTGGTGGTAAAGGTTCCTGCTGCCTTACAGGGAACCTCACTGTATACCATTGCCATATCCGTTCTTCCCTGATATTTGATCCCGGCAGCTGTAGAGGCTGCCTGAAATCCCTTTGCCGCTGTCACGCCGCCTGTAATGATATTCATAATAATCTTCTCCTCCTTTTTTCCTGCTCCGGAATGCACTCTGTTTTTCCGGTTTCAGAGTTTCTCCGCTTTCTGTCACACACTGTACCTGCAGTACTTCAGCGTTATATTTTGTCTTACGGCACCATGGGAATCTGGCGAAGTCCCTCTGCCTCATCAAAGCCGAACATCAGGTTCATATTCTGAACCGCCTGACCTGCTGCGCCTTTTACAAGATTATCCATTGCTCCCATCATAATAATACGTCCGGTGCGGGGATCGATCTTAAAGTTTACATCCACAAAATTGCTCCCTTCCACCCACTTTGTCTGAGGGCATACGTCTTTATCAAGGACACGGACAAACTGTTCTTTTTCATAATATTTATCATAGGCTGCCTTTACTTCCTCATAGGAAACTTCTTTCTTCAGAGAAGCATAGGCAGTGATCAGAATTCCCCTGTTCATTGGGATCAGATGAGGAGTAAAATTCAAAACCACCTCTTCGCCGCAGGCATAGCCAAGCTGATCTTCGATCTCCGGCGTATGTCTGTGTGAAGCGACGCCGTATGCCTTGATGTTTTCATTTACTTCACAGAAAAGATTATCCACCTTCGCTCCTCTTCCGGCTCCTGAGGTTCCGGATTTTGCGTCAATAATAATAGTAGACGGATCGATCATCCCTCCTTAAGAAGAGGATAAATGGAAAGCGTGGAGCAGGTTGGATAACATCCCGGATTGGCGATCAGCCGGGCTCCTTTGATCTTTTCCCGGTTGATCTCACAGAGCCCGTACACGGCCTCTTCAATAAACTGCGGAGCTTTGTGCTCAATCCCGTACCACTCTTCATACTTTTTTACATCTTTAATACGAAAGTCTGCGCTGAGGTCGATCACCTTTGCCCTGGAAAGAATCCCTTCATTTACAAGAGAAGCGCAAAGCCCCTGAGGTGTTGCCGTAAAGATCACATCCACTTCATCTGCCAGAGCTTCCATATTATCATCCATACATTTTGCATCCACCAGTTTAAAAAAAGTTCTGATAGATTCCTGCGTATTCCTTATCAATATAGCTTCTGGATCCATACCAGACCACTTCTGTTTCTTTATGTCCCAGCAAAAGTCTTGCCAGCTCGTTTCCCGCATAGCCGGTGGCTCCGATAATTCCTGCTTTTATCATAATAAATTCTCCTCCTTTGTCCATACGGCATCTTCTTTTTATGTATGTGTATGCCGTTTCTGTCAGGATGATAAGATTATACATCTATTATGCATAATATGCAATAATTATTTTTCACAATACATTTTATTTTTTCAGTCTCTCTTTATATAAATTGATTATTACTTATAAATATAATGGAATTTCCAAAAAATCTTTTTAAAGTTTTTTCATTTTAGGTATTGCATATTTATAAGATTTGTTGTATATTATCCATTGTTCCCGGAAACATACAGATTCCGGACTAAAACAAAAACCTTATCGAATACTAATTTTAAATGATAAATAAACAGGAGGGACTCTATTATGAAAGAAAAAGTTGTTTTGGCATACTCTGGCGGCTTGATACCACAGCGCTGATTCCGTGGCTGAAAGAAACCTTTAATTACGATGTTGTCTGCTGCTGCATTAACTGCGGCCAGGGAAACGAGCTGGACGGACTTGACGAGAGAGCCAAGCTTTCCGGAGCTTCCAAATTATATATTGAAGATATTGTAGATGAATTCTGTGATGAATATATTATGCCATGCGTAGAGGCAGGCGCTGTATATGAGCACCAGTATCTTCTCGGAACCTCTATGGCACGTCCGGCAATTGCAAAAAAACTGGTTGAGATCGCACGTAAAGAGAATGCTGTTGCTATCTGCCACGGCGCTACCGGAAAAGGAAATGACCAGATCCGCTTCGAGCTTGGAATCAAAGCTCTTGCTCCTGACATCAAGATCATTGCTCCATGGCGTATGACTGACGTATGGACCATGCAGTCCCGTGAGGATGAGCTGGCTTACTGCCAGGCACATGGAATCAACCTTCCATTTGACGCCCGTCACAGCTACAGCCGTGACCGTAACTTATGGCATATCAGCCATGAAGGTCTTGAGCTGGAGGATCCTTCCCAGGCTCCAAACTATGACGATATGCTTGTATTAAGCGTAACTCCTCAGAAGGCTCCGGACAAAGAAACAGAGATTACCATGACCTTTGAAGAAGGTATCCCGAAAACTCTGAACGGAAAAGCCATGAAAGTATCTGAGATCATTACTGAGCTGAACCGCCTGGGCGGAGAAAACGGAATCGGAATCGTTGATATTGTGGAAAACCGTGTGGTAGGTATGAAATCCCGCGGTGTTTATGAAACTCCTGGCGGAACCATCCTTATGGCAGCTCACGACCAGCTTGAGGAACTGACTCTTGACCGTGATACTATGGAAGCAAAAAAGAAACTGGGCAGCCAGTTTGCGCAGGTTGTTTATGAGGCAAATGGTTCACACCTCTTCGTGAGGCAATCCAGGCTTTTGTAGAATCCACTCAGAAATATGTAACCGGCGAAGTAAAACTGAAGCTTTACAAAGGAAATATCATCAAAGCAGGAACTACTTCTCCATACAGCCTCTACAATGAGTCTCTTGCTTCCTTTACAACCGGCGATATGTACGATCACCATGATGCAGACGGCTTTATCACTCTCTTTGGCCTTCCGCTGAAAGTTCGTGCCATGAAGCTTCTGGAAGTGGAACAGAACAAAAACAATAAATAATCAAAACGAAAAGACTGCTGACAGCAAAGCCCCGGAACATATCCACAGGCTTCTGCTGACAGCAGTCCTTATTTTTTGTATTCAGAAAATCAGTCTTTTATCTGTATATTTCTGCTTTTCAGTCTTTTTGTACATCCACTCACGGAACAGCGCATAAAGTACTGATACCAGCGGGATAAATATCAGCATGCCCACAACTCCCATAAGACTTCCGCCTATGGTAACTGCCATCAGCACCCACACAGAAGGAAGTCCCACGGAGCCTCCAACAACATGAGGATAGATCAGATTTCCCTCAATCTGCTGAAGCACAAAGAACAAAATCAGAAACAGCAGCGCCTGTACAGGACTTATCAGAAAAATCAGGATAAAGCTCACTGCACATCCGATAAACGCACCAAAAACAGGAATCAAGGCTGTAAATGCAATCAGAACACCTACCAGCATTGCATACGGGAACCGGAATATGGTCATTGTCACAAAGAACATGGTTCCCAGAATCACAGCCTCAATGCACTGTCCTGTAACAAATCCGGAAAAAATATCATTTGCCAGAGAGCATACATGAAGCACATATTTTACGGCTTTTTTGGGAAACAGAGCATAAAGGGCTTTTTTTATCTGAACCATCAGCTTCTCTTTCTGAAGCAGAACATAGCAGGCAAAAACAAAGCCAATACCAAAGTTCATAGCTGTATTTACAATGCCCAGAGTGACTGTCACAGTAGAAGAAAGAATATTGTTGACTCCCCTCTGAAGCCCTGTCATAACAGAGTCTAACATTTTCTGCGGCTCTATCTCAAGGGAATTCGCCCACTCGGCAATAGCAGAATCCTGTTTGAAATTTTCATCAATCCATATCGTAATATTTGTGATTCCCCGCTCAATGTTTCTTCCAAGGCCCATCACTGTCCGTCCCAACTCAGGAACAACTACGTTTCCAACAATAAAGATCACAAAAGCAGCTACCAGTATAGCAAGCACCAGACTTACCGGTCTGGCAATCTTACGGACAATCTTTGAATCCTTCCATTTTCCTCTGCCAAATACGTTTCTTTCAATAAACTGCATAGGAACATTTAATACAAATGCAATTCCACAGCCTACAAGAAACGGAAAGAACAGGCCGACGATCCTCATAAGAAAATCAAGTACAACATCCAGATTCTGCAGACCCACGTATAAAAGCACTGTAAAAAGAATCAGGTACATACAGTTTTCATGTTTTCTTTTTTAAATTCCAAAATATCCCTCCATCCAGGTTCTTTTTCTGACTGGTCTCATGTATCCTGTCCGGGCATTTCCCGGACCTGTCGGTATTTCCGATACGACACATTCTATCACGGATATGTTTTTCTTGCCAGAGAAATTCTATAATTTTATTCTTAAACATTTTGCACAAATTTCATCTGTGATTTTCTGCATTTCCGATAGTTCAAATTATTTGTTTTTAATTGACAGACAATTCTTTTCCATATATAATATACATTACATAAATAAAGGTATTTGCAGCAGCTTATATAAGTCCATAATCGGTTGGACGTTTCTACAACTACCGTAATAGTTGCCTATAAGTCTTATTCAGGGTATCCAAAAAAGGTAGTTGGAATTTTTTGCTCAAAACCGCCCTGGCTGCAAAGAAGAAAGGAAGGTAAACCACATGAAACAGAATTCTTCTTTTGCACTAAAAGGAAACGTCTGCTTCAGCACAGACAAAAACACTCTTGTCTCCAGAGAACATGCCTATGTTGTCTGCGAAAACGGGAAATGCGCAGGAGTATTTTCCTCTCTCCCGGAAAAATTCCAGGGAATCCCGGTAAGAGATGCTGGAGACAGTCTGATCGTCCCGGGATTTGCAGACCTTCATCTTCATGCTCCCCAGTACAGCTTCCGGGGAATGGGAATGGATCTGGAGCTTCTGGACTGGCTGAACTCTGTGACCTTTCCTGAGGAATCCAAATATTCCGATCAGGAATATGCCCGGAAGGCCTACTCCATTTTTGCTGAGGATCTGAAAAAAAGTGAAACCACAAGAGCCTGTATCTTCGGCACTCTCCACGTGGAAGCAACGGATATTCTTATGGAGCTTCTGGAAAAAACCGGACTGAAGACCTTTGTAGGAAAGGTAAATATGGACCGCAACGGCCCGGACACACTGCAGGAAAAAAGCGCTGAAATCTCCGCAGCCGACACAATCCGCTGGCTTGATTCCTGCACAGGAAAATATCAGAATGTAAAACCCATTCTGACACCGCGATTTATCCCGTCCTGCTCAGATGAGCTGATGAAAAAGCTGGCTGAAATCCAGAAACACTATAAACTCCCTGTACAGTCTCATCTGTCTGAGAATCCCGGCGAGGTTTCCTGGGTACAGGAGCTTTGCCCGGAAAGCAGCTTTTACGGGGATGCTTACCGGCAGTTTGATCTCTTTGGCGGAAAAGGCTGCCCTACCATTATGGCACACTGTGTTTACTGTCCGGAGGAGGAAATACAGCTTATGAAAGAACAGGGCGTATACGTTGCGCACTGTCCTCAGTCCAACACCAACCTTTCATCAGGCATTGCCCCTGTAAAGCTTTATCTTGAACAGGGCATTCATACCGGACTTGGTACCGATATTGCAGGAGGTCATTCTCTTTCCATGCTGAGAGCTGTTTCTGACTCCATTCAGGTATCAAAACTTCACTGGAGGTATATAGATAGCAACAGGAAGCCTCTTACCTTTGAAGAAGCATTTTATATCGGGACAATGGGCGGCGGAGAATTTTTCGGTAAAACCGGAAGTTTTCTTGAGGGCTATGAATTTGATGCCATTATCCTTGACGACACATATTTCCCGCATCCGCAGCCGCTGACAGTGCGGGAGCGTCTGGAACGTCTTACCTATCTGTCTGACGCCCGCTGTGTTACTGGCAAATATGTTTCCGGTACGGAAATATTTTAGCAATATTTTAATAAAAAAGGGGGTAGCATTATAGAAGCTCGAAAAAATCTTTCACCTGAAGGAAAACAAAACAGATGTACGGACCGAGGTTATTGCCGGCGTCACCACATTTATGACCATGGCGTACATCCTGGCAGTAAACCCTAACATCCTGGAGGCCTCCGGAATGGACAGAGGCGCTGTATTTACTGCAACTGCGCTGTCTGCGTTTATTGCAACCTGCCTTATGGCTCTGTTGTCCAATTACCCGTTTGTTCTGGCACCGGGCATGGGATTAAACGCATATTTTGCGTACACCGTTGTCCTTGGTATGGGTTACAGCTGGCAGCAGGCTCTGGCCGCAGTATTTGTAGAAGGCCTGATCTTTATCCTTCTGTCTCTGACCAATGTACGTGAGGCAATCTTCAACTCCATTCCCATGAACCTGAAACATGCGGTTTCTGTGGGAATTGGTTTGTTTATTGCATTTATCGGTCTGCAGAATGCAAAAATCGTTGTAAACAATGACTCTACACTGGTAAGTGTATTTTCCTTTAAAAGCGCTGTAAAAGACGGAACCTTCAACAGCATGGGAATCACTGTTTTACTGGCTCTGATCGGTATTTTAGTTACGGCAGTCCTTCTTGTAAAAAATATTAAAGGAAGCATCCTGTGGGGTATTCTGATCACCTGGGGACTTGGAATCATCTGTCAGTTCGTTGGACTGTATGTACCAAATCCGGAGCTTGGCTTCTTCAGCCTTCTCCCTGATTTCTCCAACGGAATCAGCGTTCCCAGCATGGCGCCAACCTTTATGAAAATGGACTTTTCCATTGTTGTTCAGTCTTGATTTGTTGTCATCATGTTTTGCATTCCTGTTTGTAGATATGTTTGATACTCTGGGAACCCTTATTGGCGTGGCATCCAAAGCGATATGCTTGACAAAGACGGAAAGCTCCCGAAAATCAAAGGTGCTCTTCTCTCTGATGCAGTGGGAACTTCTGTAGGCGCAGTTTGCGGTACTTCTACTGTTACTACTTTTGTAGAAAGTGCTTCCGGTGTAGCTGAAGGCGGACGTACCGGTCTGACTGCCATTGTAGCAGCCATACTGTTTGGACTGTCCCTGTTCCTGTCACCTATCTTCCTGGCTATTCCGTCCTTTGCAACGGCTCCGGCTCTGATCGTGGTAGGATTTTTGATGCTCACATCCATTACAAAAATTGATTTCAATGATTACACAGAAGCAATTCCATGCTTTATCGCAATCATTGCAATGCCATTTATGTACAGTATTTCCGAAGGTATCGCAATGGGCGTTATCTCTTATGTTGTGATCAATCTTGTGGCCGGAAAGACAAAGGAAAAGAAGATCAGCGTACTGATGTATGTTCTGGCAGTACTGTTTATACTGAAGTATGTCTTCTTGTAAAAAGGTCTTCTTAAATAAAGAACAAAAATAATCAGGTACAGCGCAGAACATGAAAAATACGACAGATGCCCTTCAGACAGCAAATGTTTACGCTGTGATATATAAGATTACAGCCAAAATATCGTATTAGGATAAAAACAGCACAGGCTTATGATAAATATTCAGAGCCTGTGCTGTTTTTGCGTAAACTCTCCATTGTAAAGGGCTTCCGCAAATGATATAATATTTTTTATATGACTTAAAAGGAGAAACTGTTATGAAAATTTTTATTGTCATGGGTGTTGGAATCCTGATAGGACGTTTTCTCATGACAGGAAGAATCAAAAAATGGAACGAACGTCTTGCCATGCTGTGCACCCTCCTTCTTATTTTTTCCATGGGGGTTATGCTTGGCCAGAAAGAAAACTTTCTCAGTGAACTGTCGTCTCTGGGACTGAAAAGCTTCCTGTTCTTTCTGATTCCCACTCTGGTTTCCATTATTCTTGTCTACATACTGACAAAACGCTTTATGGAGAAAAAGCACTCAGATTCAGAAGGAGAAGACAAATGATCGTTTTATTTACACTGCTGGCCCTGGTCCTGGGACTTTTCTGCGGGCTTTCCGGTTTCAATCCCACGCCTGTCAGCTTTTTAAGCCAGCACTCAGATATGATTTTATACATACTGATGTTTTCTGTGGGAATCAGCATCGGAATGCACAACGGCATCCTCAAAAAAATCCGCCAGTATCATCTGAAAATCCTTATTATCCCCCTTGGCATTACAGTGGGCTCTGTCATCGGAGGGCTGATCTGCGCAGTGATCCTGGGTATTTCTCCGGCAGAGGGCGCTGCTGTGGCAAGCGGAATGGGCTGGTACAGTCTTGCGGGAGTTACCATCAGCCGTCTGGGAGGCGCGGAACTGGGAAGTATTGCCTTTATGAGCAATCTTATGAGAGAATTTTTCTCTTTTTTCCTGATTCCCATTATTGCCTCCAGGCTCAATAATTATACCTGTATTGCACCGGCTGCAGCCACCAGCGAAGATACTACCCTTCCTGTACTTCTGAAATACACAAATGAGGAAACTGTGGTTCTGGCTGTTCTTAATGGAATTCTCTGTTCCTTCTTTGTGCCGATACTGATTACTTTTTTCTTTAATATTTAAAATCTGTATTATTATAGTAAAACATCCGAGGCAGTTCCTTTTGAAACTGCTCCGGATGTTTTATTTAATCCAGCTGACCATTCTCGATCAGACGTTCTTTAATTCTTGCAAAGCTCTCATCACTGATATCATGTTCCATTTTACACGCATCCGCTCTGGCAATCTCTGAAGGAACTCCCAGGCTCTCCAGCATTGTTGTGAGAACTGTATGACGTTCATAAATTCTGTTGGCAATCTCTGCGCCTTTGTCCAGAAGAGTCACGGTTCCATAACGGTCCATAGCAATATAACCGTCTTCTCTGAGAAGCTTCATGGCATGGCTGACACTGGGTTTTGAAACTGACAGCATTGTGGCAATGTCCACAGATCTTACTCCTCCGCCCTTTTGGGACAGCCTTAAAATCGCTTCCAGATAATCCTCCGCCGATTCTCTGATTTGCATAAAAACACCTCCCGTTCCGATTATTCTACCATAAATGACACCTGATTACAACCTGCTGCCCACAGGCATATAAAGCTGCCGCCTTTCACAGCAGCCTGGTAAAAATGCATCCCGGACCATCTTTGGTGATGGCGTTTTGCCCTGTATGTCCCGGGATTTTGGAATATACATGCCTAAGTGCCTCACGGGACAGTGACCTGAAGCATGTTGTATAGCCTCCGAAATTCCGTCATGTTTCTTCTACTCTAAAACATCCTGCAAAATAATGCCGTGTAAATCATAATAGCCCATCACTTGTCGTCTCCAGTAAGGCGAAGCGTATCTCGGATTTCCTCTACGTCCATATCCAGGATCACTGCAAGCTCTCCCACACTGAATGCGCTTTCTCCGTCTTCTTCATCCTCAGAAAGCTCTCTCACAGCGCTTTCCAGCTTCTCCACCCTGGCCACCAGACTGTCATCCTCAAATTTTCTCTGGCTCTGCTCCTTGCAGGCCTTACGGATTCCCTCACGGATCTGTTCCAGAAGCCATTCCTCACTGCGCAGAATCTCTCCGGCAGCGCCAAGAGCCTGTACAAGGCTTACATTGGCCTCCTGGATCAGATCCCCGATAAAGATATCCTCTGTATTCATTTCCACAGCAAGCCTTGCTGCCGCACGCATATAGCAGGCAGCAAGGCTCTGTACGGCGTCTGCGCTTCCGCTTCTAAGTTCTTCAAAAAGCCGCCCGCTTTCCGGAAAATCCTCTTCTCCGGGAAGGCTTTCCAGATATTCTTTCAGATAAGCCTCCTCTTCCTGTGTCAGAGGAACCCGGCGTACTTCCTCCTGAGCGTCTGAGCCTCTGTCTCTGTCTCAATTCCCTCTATCAGGATTCCCTGTCCGGTAAGATATTTAAGCACGTTCACAAGCTGACTGCTGTTCAGATCACTTCCTGAGAATTCTTCTCTGATCTGCTCTGCCCTGAGACTTCCGCCCTGCTCTTTGGCCAGTTCCTGCATTTTTTTAAGTTTTTCCTGAAATTCACGAACATCCATTGCTGTTCTCCTTTTTTCCTTTCGTCAATAAACTGATTCCGGGTTGAAATCATTTATTATTTCTCACGCCATTCCCAGTAACCTGCGAACAGTTAGAATCATTTTTCATTATAACATCTTCCCGGACTCTTTTCACCCAAAAATTACCGGCTGAGACATTCATCGAAACAATCTGGCTGCTGTTTACACAGCATTTTGACCAGATTGCTGTAAACAACGGGCATATCCACAGGCTGAACCGTCAGCTGAGCCGTCAGCCAAGCTTGTCCTCAAGAGCCTTAATGGACTCCATATTGTATTTTTCATATTCGTTAAAAATACCGTCTCCCATTGCGTCAAACTCTGCCGGCGCATACTTTGGAACATACCAGGATCTGGAATCAAAATACTGCTGTATTTCTGCCGTATCAAACATCCTTCCATGTCTGGCAAAAATTTCATTTCTAGCCAGCCCCAGCTGTTCTTTGGTCAGCCCCTTGCTGATAAGTGTCTCTTCTGTAAGATATTCGCTGTTACTGGTTGGCAGTATGTATTCTCCGGCTACCGCATTGTTCTCCGGAGACGGCTGCACCTGTCCGCCTGCAGCTCCTCTGTTTTTTCGAAGAGACAGGGGAACCCAGTCAGAGCTGCTTCCCTCCTGGTGAAAATTTCGTGTGTAGGAATCCCCGGCAATATCCACCGTATAATATCCGCCTCTTCTGCCATTGCAGATAAGCTTATTTTCGCAAAAATACCATGGACCTGCGGACTCGCTCAGATGCAGCGGCTCCCCGATCTGACGGACAGTTCCTCCGTTGTTTCCGTAAAGAACAATATCATATCCCAACTCCGGTGTATAAATGTCCTCATCCATTTCGGAAAAACCTGTTGCTGCCACTAATATGGATTCCTGATTTTCTCCGGCATCCACTATGGCATAATAATCTCCCACATGATTTGTTTTAAAACTCCTCATAGGAACCTGCCACAGATACCGTATCTGAACCAGCGCTTTCCTCTTCTGTATGTGTCTGATCTACAATCTCCCGGATGGACGAGGTATGATCTTCAATATCCATCCAGAAGCCCTCCAGATATCTTTCCGATTTTAATCTGTCATATACAAACTGACCTGCTGACTGCCCCTCTTCCATACTGTCTCCGCGCACTAACCGCACAATCGAATAACAGCGGGGATCCTGGCTGACTGTTGAATAAACAATAAAATTTTCCGTACCTATACCTATACGTTGAGCCTGGAATCCCAAGGCTTTATACTGCTCTATCATATCGATCGTATACTGTCCGTAATCCAGTCCCTGCAGCGGTGTTGGATCTAAAGCAAATAAAGCTTCTATTTCCATTCCCGATGCCGCATATTCCATATCCTGAGTACTTTCCATAACTGAGAAGGCTGATCCGTCATAGGTATATCCTCTTAAATACCACTCAAACCCTGTGACCAGATATTTGGGAGATGCGCTGTACTCATAAAAGAACTGATACTGTCCGTTTACCCTTCTCAAAAAAATATTTCCCTCATAGGCAGTGGAATTCGTATCAGACATTGCCGCCAGATCCTGAAACCTTCCTTCCAGATTATATTCTCCCAGCTCAAACATATCGGAAACCATCCAGGTATCCACGTTTAATTCATACATGGATATCCTGACACATTTATTTTCCGGCCCAAAGGTTTCACTTGGCTCATAAGTAACTGCCAGAATTTCATCACTGTTATCATTATCAAAATCCCATTTCAGACATCCGAGAATTCCTTCCTCCTGAACATTCTGAAGTTTCATTATCTCATCCTGCATGATCAGCGGCGTCTCCAGACGCTGTCCGCCAATATAGGGAAGTCCGGTCAGCCGGGATACGATACTTCCGGCGTCTTCCTCCTTCTGCTGCTGAGCCTCTGCCCTGTCTTCTGCCGCCCACAGGATCTCCCCGTTTCCCAGTGCCAGAACACAGGTTAAAACTACTGCAGTTACATTTTTCATCTTTTTCATACACATAGTCTCCTTCCTGCTATTGAAACTACAACCCTTTACAAAAATCCTGATCACATTCCCATATAACTTCTGTTGTATTTGTGTTTGACAGCATTTTTTAAGCGGAATGTCTGTCCTGCGCAATTTCTTTTTTTCAGACCCTCAGTCCGCTTTTTCCGGCTTTCCAGGCCTTCTTTTTCTTTTTTACAGAGAAACACCCGGTAGGGGAGCTACCGGGTGTTTCGAGGGGAGTATAAATAATTAAATAAGGGGTTATGTAAAAAAATTTTTGAAGGGTAAATTCTTTTACAAAGCCAATTATAATATAAATTGGAAAAAAAAGCAATATCATTTTGATGAATATTCTTTCTGCAATTGGTTACAATACACAAAGTAATCTGAAAACAGCTGCTGGGTGCGGAACAGAACGCGAACAGCGGCATTCAACAGGAGGAATACTCAAATGGCAAAAAATTATGAGTCTGAAAACAAGAACAGCAAAAATTCAACAAACAGATCTTATGAAAATGAGATGAATTCTCAGGATTGCAAGAATTCTTACTCAAAAAACAGCAGCAAAAACAAGAGTCGTAATTCTTACGAGTCTGGGGAAGATACTACTTCCAGATATTAAAATATTTTAAGAAAGGGCGCAGGGTCTGTTGACTCTGCGCCCATGTTGGGAGGTTTAATGTATGCCGGAGGTTTTTGATGAGCAATGCGGAAGAAAATCCAGAGCCTTTTTCAGACACGCTCTAACGTTGCACGCGTCCTGCACCGTCGCTTTCAATCATGGAAAGAACTTATGATTCAGTAATATATTTAAGCCAGTGCTTTCATTACTTCATACGCACCATTTTCACGGATCTGAGTTAAGTAATTGCATACAGCTGCTTCAAATCCGGAAATCTGTGTCAGATCTTCGCCCCAGAAGGAAGTATTGGTGCAGACTGCATGAACAAGATCCGCTGCGGAATCATCTTTATGTGCAAGGTAGAATTCGAGAACTGCTTTGTCATCTTTTACAGTGTATTCATTAGCTGCTCTTTTGGCTGTAAGTCCGTCTTCGCTCATAGCATATCCGTTATAGAATGCAATGTAGAAGGCGAAAGAAGCTGTGATGCATGCAGGAAGTGTACCTTTGCGTTCAACATATTTTTTGAGTGACGGCATAACACGTGCTTTCCATTTGGATGTAGAGTTCAGAGAAATGGAAAGAAGAGCGTGATCGATAAATGGGTTTTTGAAACGTTCTGTAACAGCAGCGGCAAAATCTTTGAGCTCTGCTTTTGGAAGGTCCAGAGTAGGGATGATCTCATCATAAATAGTTTTGTTCATAAATCCACAGATCACATCGTCGTTCATGCAGTCTCTGACAATATCCTGTCCTGCAAGGTAAGCACCCAGTACAAAGGAGGTATGAGCACCATTTAAGATACGTACTTTTCTCTGCTTGTATGGTTTGTGATTGTCTGTGATCAGGATTGGAAGGTTCGCTTTGTCAACCGGGAATTCGTCTTTGATTGACTGAGGTCCTTCGATTACCCAGAAGCCGAAGATTTCACCTGTGTCGATCAGGTTATCTTTATAGCCAAGTTCTTCACAGATTGCAGCAGCTTCATTTCTTGGATAACCTGTTACAATACGGTCTACAAGTGTAGAGCAGAAGATGTTTTCAGCTTTGATCCAGTTGATAAAGTCTTCACCAAGATTCCACTGTTCAGCATATTTTAATACACATTTTTCAAGCTCTTTTCCATTATCATCGATCAGCTCACAGGAAAGAATGATAAATCCTTTGCCGGCTTCCTGACCGAATTTCTGGAAACGGCGATACATAAATTGAGTAAGTTTTCCAGGATAGCTGCCAGCCGGAACATCAGTAAACTGACAGGAAGAATCATAAGTAATTCCGGCTTCTGTTGTATTACATGCGATAAAACGGAGGTCCGGGTTATCTGCACATGCGAGAACTGCTTCAAAATCCTTATATGGATTGAGACAACGGCTTACACAGGAGATAACACGCTTTTTATTTATTTTTTTGCCATCCTGGAATCCACGGAGAAATAAGGTATAAAGACCCTCTTGTTCGTTGAACCTGTCATCGAGATCTGGAGCGATTGGCTGGCACAGAACAACTTTGGAGTTGAATCCGGCTTTTTCGTTTAACTCATCTATAAAATAATCTACAAATGCACGGAGGAAGTTTCCTTCACCAAACTGAAGTACACGTTCCGGCGCTGATTCAAGAAGGTATCCATCATAGCCCTGTTCTTTTAAAACAGCATAAGATAATTTTTTCATTTTCATTTTTCCTCATATATAATGATATGAGTGTTAAAAGGTCTTTTGACACTCATTTGATATCCGGATTGCTACGCAGCTACGCTGCTTCCGCAATTCGATTTATGTTTTATAAAGTAACGCCCTGTTTGAAGATTGCCATATCATGGAAACCTGCTTCTTCGGATTTTGATTTCTTTCCGGATGCAATCTCAAGGACAAAATCCAGAAGATTTTCTGAAAGCTCATCAAGAGGAGTATCATTTACCATGACTCCACAGTTGAAATCAATCCAGTTCTGCTTCTTTTTTGCAAGCTGGTTATTTGTGGAGATTTTTACTGTAGGTACAGGACTTGCAAATGGTGTTCCGCGTCCGGTGGTAAAAAGTACAATGTGTGCACCGGATGCAGCAAGGGCAGTAGAGGCGACAAGATCATTGCCAGGTGCACTCAGCAGGTTTAATCCTTTTTCCTTTACAGGTTCTCCATAAGAAAGAACTCCCATGACAGGTGCACTTCCGGATTTTTGCGTACATCCGAGAGATTTATCTTCCAGACTGGAAATACCGCCTTTTTTGTTTCCAGGAGAAGGATTTTCATAAATGGTCTGGTTGTGACTTTTAAAATAGTTTTTGAAATCGTTGACAAGGGCAACTGTCTGGTTGAACAGATCTTCTGTCTCGCAGCGGTTCATAAGTAATTCCTCAGCACCGAACATTTCAGGAACTTCTGTAAGAATTGTAGATCCTCCCATAGAAATCAGTTTGTCAGAAAATGCACCAACAGTAGGGTTTGCCGTGATTCCGGACAAACCATCAGAGCCGCCGCATTTCATACCGATCACCAGTTCAGATGCACTGATTGGTTCACGTTTAAATGAGGAGGCATAGGAAATCAGTTCTTTGACAATTTCAATACCATCACGGATCTCATCTTCGCATTCCTGGGCAACGAGAAAACGTACACGCTCAGGATCATAGTCCCCGATAAATTTCTTTAATTCATCGATGTTGCTGTTTTCGCAGCCAAGTCCAAGAACCAGAACACCGCCTGCATTAGGATGGTTCACTAAATCAGCAAGAATCTGACGTGTGTTATTCTGATCATCACCCATCTGGGAACATCCGTAAGGATGTGGAAAAGCACAGACACCATCAATCTGGTCTGTCATGTACTTCTGTGTGGCTCGTTCAATAGCAGATGCCACATTGTTAACGCAGCCTACTGTAGGAATGATCCAGATTTCATTGCGTACACCAACACCACCGTTTTTTTTGCGATAGCCCTGGAAGAACTTTGGCTCCCGGTGTGGAAGCTCTGTGATAGTTTTGTTATATGTATAAGTAAGAAGATCTCCCAGCCTGTTTTTAAATTGTGAGTATGAATCCAGGAACCTGCAGGAATTTCTGCGGTTGCACGTCCAATGGGATTACCATATTTAATAATGGAATCACCAGGCTTGAGACTTTTTAATGCAAACTTGTGTCCCTGCATGATTTCTTCTGTAAGAGTGAGTGTGGAGTTATCAAGTTTGATCACAGTGCCTTTCGCCAGAGGCTGAAGCGCAATGGCTACATTATCTGAAGGATTAATTTTAATAAAAGATTTCAAGAAATCAACAACCTCCTTTATGTGAAAATAATGTATGTAAGAGCTTACATACAAATTACATCAACAAAACGGGAACGTCAATAGGAAATGGAAAAAAAGCTGAAAATGGTAAAAATACACAATGTGTAGTGCGGAAATTTGTCTGTTCTGCAAATACTTCGTGAATTGAAAATGATACTTATTTGTCGTATACTGTAAATAAAATGTAAGACTTACATTTGTCGAAACGGATAGAAAGGAGAGGAGAATTATTTTATGAAAGCATTTATGGACAAAGATTTTTTACTTTCAACAGAAACTTCAAAAAAGTTATTTCATGAGTATGCAGAGACAATGCCAATTGTAGATTACCATTGCCATATCAATCCCCAGGAAATTGCAGAGGATCGTAAGTTTGAGAATATTACCCAGGTGTGGCTTGGTGGCGATCATTATAAATGGCGTCAGATGAGATCAAATGGAGTAGATGAGTACTACATTACAGGTGGTGCCAGTGATCGTGAAAAATTCCAGAAATGGGCAGAAACTCTTGGGAAAGCAATCGGAAATCCGCTCTATCACTGGAGTCATCTGGAATTGCAGAGATATTTCGGATATACAGGATATCTGAACGGAGATACAGCTGAAGAAGTGTGGAACCTGTGCAACAAAAAGCTTCAGGAAGATGATATGTCTGTAAGAAACATTATCCGCAAGTCCAATGTAAAATTAATCTGCACAACAGATGATCCGGTAGATGATCTGAAATGGCATAAAGTTCTTGCAGAGGATGACAGCTTTGAGGTGAAAGTGCTTCCTGCATGGCGTCCGGACAAGGCAATGAATCTGGAAAAACCGGAATATCCGGAATACATGAAAAAGCTTTCACAGGTCAGTGGCGTTGAAATTGCTGATTTCGCAGATCTGAAAGAAGCCCTTCTTAAGAGAATGGAATTCTTTGCACAGATGGGATGCAGCGTATCTGACCATGCACTGGAATATGTTATGTATGCGCCTGCAGCAGAAGAAAAAGTAAATGAGATCTTTAAAAAGAGACTGAATGGCGAAAGCATTTCAAGAGAAGAAGAAATGATCTTCAAGACAGCTTTTATGCAGTTTGTTGGAAAAGAATATCATAAAAAGAACTGGGTAATGCAGATCCATTATGGATGCAAGAGAGACAACAATGCATTTATGTATGAGCAGCTCGGACCGGATACCGGATATGACTGCATCAATAACTATGCGCCAAGTGCTCAGACAGCAGATTTCCTGAATTCTCTGATCGCATCAAATGAACTTCCAAAGACAATCCTGTACTCCCTGAATCCCAATGACAATGAAGCAATTGGAACAATCCTTGGCTGCTTCCAGGGAACAGAGGCAGCAGGTAAAATTCAGCAGGGAAGTGCATGGTGGTTCAACGATCACAAAACAGGTATGATCGCACAGATGACATCACTTGCAAATCTGGGACTGCTTGCAAACTTTGTTGGCATGCTTACTGATTCAAGAAGCTTTTTGTCCTATACCAGACATGAGTATTTCCGCAGAATTCTTTGCGAGCTTATTGGCGGATGGGTGGAAAATGGAGAATATCCGGCTGATTATAAGACTTTAAAGGAAATCGTGTGTGGAATTTCATACAATAATGCAGTAGACTATTTTGGGTTTGACCTGTAAAATGATTGATATCAGAAAGCTTATTTTCTATTATTACCAGAACGAACAGGAGAACGATAGTGAATATATATGATATTGCAAAGCTGGCAAATGTTTCCATCGCAACAGTATCCAGAGTGGTCAATAACAGTCCGAAAGTCAGCCCGAAGACAAAAGAAAAGGTTCTTGCGGTTATGAAAGAAAATCAATACACGCCGAATGCGTTTGCCAGAGGCCTTGGTCTTGGGTCGATGAAAACAGTAGGAATCATCTGTCCAAATATTGACGATATCTATATGGCAAAAGCAGTATCTTATCTGGAGCAAAATCTTCATGCTCATGGATATGACTGTATTCTTGGCTGCAGCGGATTTAAACAGGAAGAAAAGGAGGATTATGTCAGACTCCTTTTGTCTAAGAAAATAGACACGCTGATACTGGTTGGTTCTACATATGCAGGAAATGGTAAAGATGAATCTGACACAGATTATATTCGGGAGGCAGCGGAACAGGTTTCCATATTTATGATTAACGCAAAGGTTTCAGGCGATAATATTTACTGCACCTATGCGGATGATTTTCAGGCTACTTATGAAGTGACGAAAGCCTTTATTCGGAGAGGAAAAGAGAAAATTCTTTTTATGTATGATTCAGAATCCTACAGTGCCAGGCAGAAAATGGCGGGATACGAAGCTGCATTGCAGGACGCCGGATATCCCATTCGTGGAAATCTGAAATTCAAGACCAAAAATGACATTGAATATACGCGGGATATGCTGCTTGAATACAACCGGACCCTCGATTTCGACAGCGTCCTTGCAACGGAGGATGGAATTGCAATCGGAGCAGTAAAGTATGCAAAGATTAAGGGACTGGCGATTCCTGAGGAACTGGCGGTCGTCGGATATAATAACTCAATTCTTGCAATCAGCAGTGATCCTGAGCTTACATCGGTGGACAGTAAGCTGGGGGTAATGTGCAAAAAGACAGTGGAACGGATGATAGACCTTCTTGAGAGAGAAATACAAATTGAAAAGAATGTGTGTGTTCCATGCGAAATAGTCCGCAGATGTACAACGGATTTCTGATCTTGTTTCATATTTAACCGAATCAAGTAAGTCCCTGCGGAGGTTGCGAAAAGCAATACTTAAAAAAGGTGCATTTTGGCACCTTTTTTGTATTTGCGGATATACTGATAAAAAAGGGGATTTTCCATGTTTCCTGTAGAGCCGATTTCCGGAAAAATGCTGGATTATTATGTTGGACGGAAAGATTCCTTTCTTATAGATTTAAGAAATCCGAAAGAGTACCATACCGGACATATAAAGGGAGCGGTAAATGTGCCATATGAGAAGTTTGAAGAAATGCAGACATATGATTTTCCAAAAGGGAAAATACTGGTGCTGTATTGCGACCGGGGCGGGGCAAGTCTTCAGGCGGCCAGGATTCTGGCGCGAAATGGATATAAGACAAAAACGGTGATCGGGGGAATGAAGGAGTACAGAGGGAGAAATCTGATATGCGATATATGAGAAAAAATTCAAAAGAGTACTATCTTGTAATTTCCATCAAGGCATGATAATGTAAAGAAGAAAAATGTCCTTTCATGAGGTTATGTAAACCGAAAAGGAGAGAGACAATTCAAACACTAAAAACAGAGGAGAAACCAAGTTTATGAAATATATGTTTGCTTCTGACATCCATGGTTCTGCTTACTATTGCAGGAAAATGCTGGATGCTTTTGAGAAAGAAGGGGCAGAGCGCCTGGTTCTGCTGGGCGATCTGCTTTATCACGGACCAAGAAATGATCTGCCAAAAGAATATGCACCTAAGCAGGTAATTCCCATGCTGAATGCCATGAAAGACAAAATTTATGCTGTGCGCGGTAACTGTGAGGCAGAAGTGGATCAGATGGTTCTGGAGTTTCCGGTGATGGCAGATTACTGTATTCTGTCAATTGACGGCAAGACACTTTATGCGACGCATGGACATGTTTATAATCAGAATAACCTTCCGCCTTTATGCGAGGGAGATATTCTGATCCATGGTCATACCCATGTGCTGAAAGCAGAGCAGATGGAGGGATACATCTTTTGAATCCGGGTTCCGTATCCATTCCGAAAGAAGGAAATCCGCCTACCTATGCGGTGCTTGAGAACGGTGTTTTTTCCATCATGGATTTTGACGGAAATATTGTAAAAAGCATAGTGCTTTAAGAAGGGAAAAACGGTGAATGAGTACAGAAAGATTTGAACTGATCGCACCCTGCCATTTTGGTCTGGAAGCGGTTTTGAAAAGAGAAATACTGGATCTGGCTACGAGATCAGCAAGGTGGAGGATGGTAAGGTTACTTTTCTGGCAGATGCCCAGGGAATTGCAGATGCCAATGTTTTTCTACGTACCACAGAGCGTATTCTACTGAAGGTTGCGGAAGTGAAAGCTGAGACATTTGATGAGCTTTTTGAGGCAACGAAAGCTTTGCCATGGGAACGTTACATTCCAGCAGATGGCAAATTCTGGATTGCGAAAGCCAATTCAGTGAAGAGTAAGCTGTTCAGCCCGTCTGATATCCAGTCTATTATGAAAAAAGCCATTGTAGAGCGTCTGAAGGGCGTATATAACGTGTCCTGGTTCCCGGAGGATGGAGCAAGTTTTCCTATCCGCGTGGCGTTTATGAAGGATGTGGCAACTATTGGAATCGATACTTCCGGTGTTTCTCTTCATAAGAGAGGGTATCGTCAGATGACCGTGAAGGCACCTATTACAGAGACTCTTGCCAGCGCATTGATTATGTTAACTCCGTGGAAAAAGGACAGAAGTCTTGTGGATCCCTTTTGCGGAAGCGGTACTTTTCCAATCGAGGCAGCTATGATGGCTGCAGATATTGCACCGGGTATGAACCGTTCTTTCCTTGCCGAGGACTGGAAGCAGGTTGTGCCGAGAAGATGCTGGTATGAGGCTGTAGAAGAGGCTCAGGACAGAGTAAATCTGAAAATCGAGACAGATATTCAGGGCTATGACATAGATGCTGAGGCACTGAAGGCAGCCAGGGCAAATGCAAAAATGGCAGGGGTAGAAAGCCTGATCCATTTTCAGCAGCGTCCTGTGAAGGAGCTTCATCACCCGAAGCCTTACGGATTTATTATTACGAATCCACCTTATGGTGAGCGTCTGGAAGAAAAAGCAGCTTTGCCGCAGCTTTACCGCGAGATCGGTGAGAGCTACCGCGGCCTGGATAAGTGGTCTATGTACCTGATCACTTCTTATGACAAAGCTGAGAATGACATTGGACGCAAGGCGGATAAGAACCGTAAAATCTATAACGGAATGCTGAAAACATATTTTTACCAGTTCCTGGGACCAAAGCCTCCAAGACGTGCGGCACAGGAAAAGAAAGAGGGCACTGATAAATGAAGAAGATAATTTTTGCAACAGGAAATGCAGATAAAATGAAAGAAATCCGTAAAATCCTGGCAGATCTGGATGCAGAAGTGGTATCTATGAAAGAAGCCGGGATTCAGGCTGATATTGTGGAAGATGGCAAAACCTTTGAGGAAAACGCAGTGATCAAGGCGACTGCCATCAGCAAGCTTACCAGTGATGGCGAAATTGTACTTGCAGATGACTCGGGGCTTGAGATTGATTATCTGAATAAAGAGCCGGGAGTTTATTCTGCTCGTTATATGGGCGAGAATACAGACTATCATATTAAGAATGCAAATTTGATCCAGAGACTGGATGGCGTGCCGGATGAGCAGCGTACAGCCCGTTTTGTCTGCGCTATTGCAGCTGCCTTTCCAGACGGAAGAGTGGAAACTGTGCGTGGAACCATGGAAGGCCGTATTGGATATGAGGAAAAGGGTGCCAATGGATTTGGCTATGATCCTATCTTTTTCCTGCCGGAATATGGCTGTACATCTGCAGAGCTGTCTATGGAAGAAAAAAATAAAATCAGCCACAGAGGAAAAGCTTTGCAGGCAATAAAGGAAGAATTACGATGAAGGTGCTGGTTGTCAGTGATACTCATGGGAGAGATGAGTCACTGGAGATGGCAGTAGCTTTGGAGCAACCCTTTGACTATCTGATTCATTGCGGCGACGTGGAGGGCAGGGAATTTTTTATTGAAGCGCTGGCAGAATGTCCCTGTACCATTGTGGCAGGAAATAATGATTTTTTCAGTGATCTTCCAAGAGAGGATGAGATTTTGCTGGAAGGACATAAGATCATGGTGACTCATGGGCACAATTATGGTGTGTCCATGGATCTTTATGGGGTTTCGGAAGAGGCGGCAGCCAGAGGCTGTGAGATTGTTTGCTTTGGACATACCCATAAGCCAGTGGTGGAGAAGAAAAATGGTGTACTGGTGATCAATCCGGGAAGCCTTTCTTTTCCGAGACAGGAAGGCCGCAGACCAAGTTATGCGGTGATGGAGCTGTATAAAGGGGAAGAGCCGGAAATTGAAATTCGGTATTTGTAACTGAAAAATACCTGTATGTTTGACTGTGGAAATGAAATGTTTTTTGAAATATTTTTTTGAAAATAGTCGAAAAAGAGAAAAATGCAGGTGGTGGAGGGCCTGAAAACCCGAATTTTTAGCGGGTTTTCGGGAATTACATCTTTTTTCGAAAAAAATATAAAAATTTATAAAAAAGGTGTTGACAAATGGGAGACCATATAATATAATAACTATTGCCTTGAGCGAGAGAAAAGAAATTCTTGAGAGCACAAGGAACGACAACTTCATAGAAATGATGTTGTAAGACATCGGGGTGTGGCTCAGTTTGGCTAGAGCGTGGTTTGGGACCAGGAGGCCGCAAGTTCGAATCTTGTCACCCCGACTGCTGTAACAACATTACCGTTTCAGCGTAAATGCGGGTGTAGTTCAATGGTAGAACACTAGCCTTCCAAGCTAGATACGTGGGTTCGATTCCCATCACCCGCTTCTCTGATGAAGAGAGATATGTGTCAGTAGCTCAGCTGGATAGAGCAACGGCCTTCTAAGCCGTGGGTCGGGGGTTCGAATCCCTTCTGACACGCTGTGGTGGGTATAGCGCAGTTGGTTAGCGCGCCAGATTGTGGCTCTGGAGGCCCAGGGTTCGAATCCCTGTATCCACCCTTTCGCCTTTGGGGGCTATCGCCAAAGCGGTAAGGCACAGCACTTTGACTGCTGCATTCGCTGGTTCGAATCCAGCTAGCCCAGTCCTATATGGAGCATTAGCTCAGTTGGTAGAGCACTTGACTTTTAATCAAGTTGTCCGGGGTTCGAATCCCCGATGCTTCACTTCACGAAAGACCGGAAATCCTTTACTTTTCTAAGGGTTTCCGGAGTCCTTTTTTTCGTTTTATCTAA